>OASX01000271.1_pt1 | contig 57786 bp, 60 predicted proteins | sample 1516531 | NCBI WGS metagenome assembly OASX01 (sample SAMEA2579911, study PRJEB22360) | human gut metagenome | biome: human gut; feature: human-associated habitat; material: faeces | place: Denmark | collected 2008/2010
TGCAATCCACCGATTTTATTAGCCATAAGTGTTACAAAAATGCTTGACCACAACAGAGCAAAGAAAGGGCGAACAGGAACCAAACGGAGCATCAAGGTCAAGCCGGAAGCAGAGAAAACGATCAAGGAAGCCGGAAACCGGGCAGTAAAAACAGCGCCTCGTATGGTGAAAGCGTCCCCGGTTTCATCTCAGAAGGTGAAAACCCAGGCAATCTTACAAAAAAAGCAGGCGTTGACATCCATGAGGGCGGCAAGGGAAGCAAAACGGGCTGCCATGGGTTCTGCCCAGGCAGCAAGACAAAGTGCCAAGACAGCCAAAACAACTGCCAGAGGACTGAAAGCCATGGCGGAAGCTGCCGCCCATGCAGTAAAGGCAGCGTTTGCGGCATTGATGGCAGGCGGGAGTGCAGTGTTTGTTATTTTGATCTTGATTGTGGGGATTATCGGTGGTGCAGCCTTTTTGGGAAATTCCCAGAGCAGTGAGGCTTTAAGTGCAGAAGTGCTGGCACATACACCTGCCATTCAGAGATATGCCAGTGAATTTGGAATCCCGGAATATGTCCCTGTCATCCAGGCGATCATGATGCAGGAGAGTGGCGGCAGGGGAACGGATCCCATGCAGGCCAGCGAGTGTCCGTATAATACCCAGTATCCTAATACACCCGGTGCAATCCAGGATGCGGACTATTCTATCAAGGTGGGCGTACAGTATTATGCGGATTGTGTCCGGGAAGCCGGGTGTGAAAGCCCACAGGATATGGACAAGCTAAAACTTAGTTTACAGGGCTATAATTACGGGAATGGGTATATCTCATGGGCAATCCGAAACCATGGCGGCTATAGTGAAGCCAATGCCTTGCAGTTTTCCCAGGAACAGGCAGCCGCCCATGGCTGGTCAGGCTATGGCGATCCGGAGTATGTACCCCATGTGCTTCGGTATTATTCCGGCGGGGGATTGTTTGCCGGACTTTTTGGAAATGGGCAGATGGTGACCATAGCAAAAAGCCAGTTGGGGAATGAAGGCGGCCAGAAGTTCTGGTCATGGTATGGATTTGACAGCCGGGAGGAATGGTGTGCCTGCTTCGTGTCCTGGTGTGCAGATCAGGCAGGACTCATTCAACGTGGCGCTGTACCCAAGTTTTCCCTTTGTACGGATGGAAAGAACTGGTTCCAAAACCAGGGAAGATGGCAGGGGGCTGGCAGTATGCCAAGTCCCGGTGCGATCATCTTTTTTGACTGGGATCATGATGGAACATGCGACCATGTGGGAATCGTGGAACGCTGTGACGGAACAACCGTTTATACCGTAGAAGGAAACTCCGGGGATGCGGTAAGAGAAAGAAGCTATGCAATCCGTTCCGATTCCATTATGGGATATGGGATGGTGGTTTATTAGAAACAGAAAAAATGAGTGACAGATGGAATTGTAGCGTTTGAATAACAATGCTATAATAGGAAAGGAAGGCAGGGCAGATGTCCTGCCTGTTAAAATACGAAAAGTACAATCGTTTGATTGATCAATATAGAAGAACTGGGGAGTGGATGAGTTGAAACGGGAAGAAATTTATGAATATGTGAAGAAGCAATATGGAACCGTTCCGGAGTATCTATGGAAGGAATCACCGGAAAGTGCGGTGCTTCGCCATCCGAATGGAAAATGGTATGCGGTGTTGATGCAGGTTGAAAAATCCAAACTGGGATTAGAAGGAGATACGAAAGTCGACATCATTGATGTAAAGTGTGATCCAGATATGGTTGGACTGTTGACAGAGACCTATGGATTTTTACCGGGCTATCATATGAATAAAAAATACTGGATCACCATGTTGTTGGACGGAACCGTAAGCGAGGCGAAAATCTTAGATTTTTTGGATATGAGTTATGATTTGATAGATGGGAAGAAAGATTGATTTGTAAATAAATTTGAATGGTATGCAGAGGATGAGGGAATATGGAAGCGGTAAATATATATACATATTCAAGAATACAAGAGGATATGGCTACTGAATTTGAAAATATTTTGTCACAAAGATCAAAAAAGTTAGCTGTAAAAGTACAGGAGTTTGCTGCGATAAAAACGCTTGTTGACTTGTTGTTAGATATAAATATTGAAATAAAGAATTTTGAGAATTTTTTTGCTTCATTTACGATAGAGCAGATTGGAAAAGAATTTGATTTGATAAAGCCTGATAAGGATAATTTCGTTTTGAATATTGAGTTAAAAAGTGAAAATGTAGGAGTAATGTATGTAAAAATATTTATTGTAGCAAAGGGGATATCAAGTAGATATGGCTGTAACAGTGGAAGAAAGGGAGAATGGTTAATCTCCTAATGGAATCGGGAACATAATACATATTTGTCACAGAATATGCGGGTGGGAAAATATCCTGCAGTTTTCGCAGGAGTAAGGCATCCTGGTATGACGAGCCGAAGTATGAGCCTCATGTGCTTTGGAATTATTCCGGTGGGAGGGGAGGTTTGCTTGCTAGATTATTAAATGAGCAGATCGTGACCATTGCAAAGACTCAACTGGGAGACAAAAACGGGCAAAAGTTTTGGTCATGGTATGCCTTCAACTGCCGGAACCCGTATTTTTTTGATTGGGAAGGAGATGGTGAGTCGAATCATGTGGGGATTGTGGAACGGTACGAAGGAGGGATTGTCTATACCGTGGAAGAAAACTCCGATGACGCTGTGAGGGAGAGATGTTATCCTATCCTATTGATTTTAGCTCTACTATGGGATATTAAATTAACAGGAGCAACAAAGAGTCAAACGGAAAGAAACAAGTTGTTGATTGGCTGAACTGTTGCTATAATCTACATAAGTAATGGGGCGGGGCGAACCTATTGTTTTTTCTTTTGATGGGTGTTATTATCTGATAAAAAGTTTTAAAAATATGAAAGGGAGTAAGTGTATTATGAAGAATAAAGTCCTTTTAATTGATGATGACAAAGAACTGTGCAATCTTATAAAAGAATGTATAGAGGAGGAAGAAATTGCGGTAGATTATGTATGCTCTGGTGATTTGGCATTTCAGAAAGTGAAAAAGCTGCAGGATGAGTATAGTTTAGTAATCTTAGATATTATGCTCCCCCAAATAGACGGGTTGACAATACTGGGAGGATTAAGGAAAAATAGTAACATACCGGTTCTAATGTTAACAGCTAAAGACCAGGAAGTGGATAAGGTAATTGGGCTTCGGTTGGGAGCAGACGATTATCTGGCTAAGCCATTTGGGATGAACGAATTGAAAGCCAGAGTATATTCCCTAATTCGCCGTTATACTGTTTTTAGCGAACAGACTGAACAAAAAAGCAAGATAGAGTTTAAAAACCTGAGTATTAATTTAGAGACGAGAGTCGTTCATGTGGACGGAAAAACGATAGAATTAACAAATAAGGAATTCAACTTATTGGCTTTTTTGGCATCTCATCCAGGAAGAGCATTTACCAAGAAGCAAATATATGCAGAGGTATGGGCAGAAGAATATTCATTTGATGATAATAACCTGATCGCTTTTATAAGTAAACTCAGAAAAAAGATAGAATTGGATGAAAGCAGTCCGTCGTACATCCAGACGATAAGGGGTGTGGGATATAGATTCAGTACGGAGGTATAAAATATGGTTACTTTTTTAATACTTGTTTGCAGTTTATTGTTCATTGTCTGTTTTATTTTATGCTCAGGGATGGTAAAAACAAATCGGCAATTAGATACTATATGTGACGTACTGGCGGACGTAAAGGATGGGAACCTTAACAGACGGATATTGGCACAGAAAGCTGGTAAAATAAGAGAAATCTGCTATGAAATCAATGAAATTGTAGAAATTATGCAAAATAGAATTATTGAGCAGAAGATATCCGAACAGTCATATAAACGGTTGATGACCGGACTTTCACATGATGTAAAGACTCCACTGGCATCATTGATTGGTTATCTTGAAGCAATTGATGGTCGCATGGTAAAAGAGGAAAAACGGGACAGATATGTGAATATTGCACTTATGAAGGCAATCCAGTTAAAAGATTTTACAAATGACTTGTTTGAATGGGTGAAATTGGATGCAAAGGAAAAGGTATTTCATTTCCAGAAACTTGATATTGTGGAATTGACGAGAACTATAATATTGGACTGGCTTAATGTGTTTGAAAAGAAAGAAATAACATATGAGTTTCAAATCCCCGAGACGGAGTGTTCTATGTTTCTGGATAAGATAGCATATGAAAGGATTATCAACAACTTGTTTCAAAATATTGTTGTTCATAGTGATGCGGACAAGATGAAACTGGATATGGAAATTTTGGATGAAAAGGTTTGTATAGACATTACGGACTGGGGAACGGGAATTGAAGAAGGGAAACTTCCGTTTATTTTTGAAAGACTATATCAGTGTGACGAAGCAAGGGCTATGGAGGGAAATGGATTGGGGCTGGCTATAGTGAAGGAACTATTGGCAGCGCACCATGCATCTATTTATGTGGAAAGCATGGAAGGAGAATTCACGAGGTTTAAAATTGTGTTTTTTAAGAACAGTAACAAACAATTACAGAATGAATAAAAAAGGTTGCCGGGGGGAGCATATCATCCTTGGCAGCTTTCTTTATTTTAAGGGAAAAATAATCAGTTGGCAAGGTTTTGGCAAGGTTTGGGTGCTATAATACCAAATATAAAAAAGGAGAGTAATGTTTAATGGAGTATTTAGTTAAAACAAATGGGTTGACAAAAAAATATGAAACTCAGACAGTAGTAAAAAATGTGGATTTACATGTAAGACCGGGTACAATATATGGTCTTTTGGGAAGAAACGGGGCAGGAAAGACCACAATTATGAAGATGATGCTTGGACTTACAAAGATAACGGAGGGGAGCATTACCTTATTTGGAAAAAGCTTATGCGATGAAAACAAGAGAAAAATATATCCACGGATTGGTTCCATTATAGAAGCACCGGGGTTTTATCCAAACCTTACGGGAACAGAAAACCTTAAAATTTTTTCGATGTTAAGGGGAACTGTGAGCCGTGATGAAGTAAAAAAAGCGTTGGAAATTGTCGGGCTTCCCTATAAGGACAAAAAATTATACTCCAGCTATTCACTGGGTATGAAGCAAAGGCTTGGAATTGCAAACGCAATCATGCATGACCCGGAATTACTTATTTTGGATGAGCCAATCAATGGTCTGGATCCAATAGGGATTGTCGAAATAAGAGAATTTCTTGAAAAGCTCTGTAAGGAAAGGGGAAAAACAATTATTATCTCGAGTCATATACTGTCAGAAATTGATTTGATTGCAGATGATATTGGAATCATTAACAACGGATATCTGATTGAGGAAAGCAGTATACAAAAGCTTAGGGACAAAAACCAGAAATATATTTTGTTCAGAGTTTCGGATTCACCCCGTGCTTCTATGCTGATTGAGCAGAAGTTTGGGATTAAACAGTATAAAGTGGAAGATGAAGCAATTTTGAAAGTTTATCAGACCAATATTGTTGAGACAAATACAATTAACAGATTTTTAATGGAAAACGAGATAGACGTCTTTGAAACCCGTATCTGTAATGACAGTCTGGAGGATTACTTTAAAAGGATTACAGGGGGTGAGGGGATTGCTTAAGTGCATATTGGCTGAGTTTATGAAAGTAAAACGAAAAAAATTCGTTTTGGGTACATTATTGGCAGCATGGATATTGCCGGTTCCTTTAACTATTATAGTTGTAAAAGCGAAACTGTCATTTGATATTTTATTTATGTTTGCCATAGAATTTGGTTTTTTCCTCATACTTCCTATTGTATTAGGGATTATTGCAAGCTCTTCCATAAATGTGGAATATGATAACCAGACATTTAAAAATATGCTCTCAATTTCCATATCAAAAGGTATGATGCTGTGGGCAAAGATTATTTTCCTGATTTTTATGTCTTTTTTATATGGGATAGGCGCTATGGTATCGGTGACCATAGGGGGCGTAGTTCTTGGGGATTATGCATCAGTCATGAGTAAATTAGGAATGGCGGTCCTGCTGTCTTTCATGGTGGCACTTTCCATTCTCCCGGTTTATATTGTTACGGTATTAGCAGCAAAGAAGCATATAATTCCGACTGTTTTTACGATTGCATACACAATAGTCTGTTTTATATCATCTTTAAAATTGGTAAGGCTGCCACTGCCGCTGACGACGGTATTCCGGTGGGCGTTGCCACATATATCCAATAACTCCCGGCTCATCAATACTGCAGGAAACGGAAAAATTTCAGAATGGATTGTAACTTTGCCCTATTGCATTGGAACGATAGTTCTTATGAGTGTGGTATCCATTGGTCTGACAACAGTCATTTTAAATAATCGGGAGGTGTGAGCGATGCCTAAAATGGTGGCAGCAGAGTGTATAAAATTAAAAAGAAATTCGATTTTAGGTATTGTGATATTGGGCTCTTTCTGCTCAGTAATATTGGCGGTGGTACAGCTTCTTGGAGCAGAGGGTACCCAGCGTGGGTTCCAGGAATTAAATGACGGTGTCATCTGGAACAATGTGACCTTATTTTTTCCGGCACTTTTGACGTTAATGACTGGATATACGATAAACAGGGAGTATATAGATGATACCCTGAAAAACAATTTGGTAGTCGGTGTAACGTATCGAAAAATGATGGCAGCCAAAGTTATAACGAATTTTCTTCTCATGCTGATTGTTGCTATAACTAATTTTGTATTAACTATAATAATTTCAGAGTTCCTGGGATATACGTTTTTTTCTATATCAACTAATTTTTTTAGAACTATTGTGACAAGTTTTGGGTGTTATGTGTCAGTGCTGCCAATCGTTCTTCTATCATCAATGAAAAGAAATAATTACTTAGGAGGCGTTGTTTTGGCATTTGCGGTAGGAATATGCGGCATCTTTGTAGCCAACACCAAACTTGTAAATATTTATCCCCTTACCGCCAGTCTGGCAATCATCCACTATGACTCAAAACTCACTTTATACAAAGCAGGCTGGGGATGTGCTTCCATCATCATAATATTTATGATATCAGTGGTAATTCTTATAGGAAGGAGGAATCATGATGCGGGCTCAGCTTGAAGCTGAATTTATTAAAATAAAAAGGAAAAAGATGGTGTTGGCAATGTTTTGCTTTTTAGCAGCAGCCGTCAGTTTAATAGGTGTCTATTTCCACTTTGCTTCTGTCTCAGAGCCGGGGTTTCACAGCTTCGGCAAATTCACTGAGAGATGTATGTCTGTCATCAGTATGCTCCTTCCATTTTTATCAGGTATGCTGCTAATCAGTCAAATAAGCTGTGAATATAGGTACCATACGATAAAAGAAATACTTCAAATACCCATTAGTATGAACCGGCTACTGTTCGTTAAAGTAATGCTAAATATACTTGTCCTCTTCATAATATTAGTTCTATTAGTACCAGTAATGTTATTGTTTGCGATTGTGCTGAAGACAGGAATCAGTGTTGAAATATTGATGGGTATCTTGGTGAAAAGCGGTGCTTTAGCGGTACTGACGCCTATGTCATTGATTCCTATAATATTGATTACACAAATTACCAAGTCCAACGCAGTTTTAATAACAAGTTTAGAATTCATATATATAATCATAGGCTTGGCAGGAGGTGAAAAATTGGCGGGAGTGCATCCGGTATCAAGCATACTTACTATTTTATGGGGTGGCGAATCTATTTCCCAGCCGAAAGTTTTGATGGCCGCATGGCTGAATATTATTGCCATGTCCACGGTTTTTACGTTACTTATATGTTTGAAAAACCATATGACTAAACTTGACTTATAGATAAGTAATTGATGAGTTGTATCTGCCTTAACAAGTATCTATGCAGTAAGAAAGGACATGACATTATGAAGAAAAATCTTAGAAGCAACGAGTTGCAGAAGGCAAAACAGGTATCTGGTAACGTATTGACTGAATTAAATGAGGCGGAACTTGGAAGCATCTCAGGTGCAGGTGAAGTAAGAGGATCTAACGGCGGATTCTGCACATTTACAGTGGAGTGTGATCAGTTCTTCACACTGATCTGCTGTAAATAAGCAAAAGTAACACGGTAACAGCTACATACTAACAAGTAGAGAAAGTTAAGGCAGTTTTTGTTTTTGTTAAGGCAGATACAAGTCATCAATTGAATTGGAGGCACATTATGGAAAATAGTTATGGACAATTTCATGAAATTATGAAAAAAGCAAGCTATGTGAGAGAAAGAGTTTATGAAAAAACAGAGACAATTAACCCAGAACTAAAAAAATATTGGGAAGAATATTTATCGTCTGACGTTATGGAACGGTATGTGCTTAATGCAAATTCACCGTTCAAATACACTCTGAGTACAGAAGAATTCACATATGTAGAGCCTGAAAATATAGAGGAATTATTTTCTATCTATCAAGATATTACTGTTGAAAACAAAAATTCAAAAAATATGGTGCCATCAAATTACTTTTTTTCACCATTCTACAATCGTTGTGTTTGTGCAGGAATTAAGTTTCTAAAGAGATGTTGGAAAAAAGAGTTTTTCCCTTTGAATAAAGCCGTAGTAGATAGCTACTGCAATACATTATTACCATTATTATCAGAAATTTCAATGCGTGCGATTATTCAAGAGATGCATATACTTAAGGAAAAAGGAAAATTATTCGGAGCAGATCCTGAGGAAGAATATCGTTACTTTGAAAACTCCATTATGACCAGTCCAAGTTATATAGTAGAATTATTCAATATATATCCGGTAATGTGTAAAGAGATTATAGAAAGCGTGTATAGAATAACAAAAAATTACAGAACTCTTTTTAGACGCCTTCAAGATGATACAAATATTATCATAAGCGGATTGTTAGGCGATAAGTCGATTAACAATATTACTTATATGAGTCCGGCAAAATCAGATAGGCATAGAGGTAATCAAACCGTGTTTATTTTAACATTTGACGATAGTAATAGAATTGTATATAAACCAAGAAGCTTAAAGGCAGAAGTATGCTTTGAACGAATGTATTCTTTATTACAAGAAGAATGTAAGTTGACAAGCTTAAATAGAACAATATTGGATAGGGGATCATATGGGTGGGAAGAATATATTGAGCCTTCAGAATGTAAAAACCATTTGGAGGTAGAAAGATTTTACCAGAGGTTTGGTCTTTTAGTAGCTCTTACATATGTGCTACATACTGGGGATTTGCATTTTGAGAATATTATTGCAGTGAATGAATACCCAGTCCTTTTGGACTGTGAGACTTTACTATGTAACTCTAATCAAATATTGCGTCAGGATTCTGCGCTAGAAAAAATCAAGGAGCAGTTATCAGATTCTGTGCTTTTTTCAGGACTTTTTCCTAGACATACATATGGAGATAGTACAAAATATGATGTGGACGTGAGTGCACTGAGCGGAAAAGGAGGACAAGTATTTCCACTGAAGATTCCCAGAATAGTAGATGAGCGGACTTCAAACATGCATATAGAATATGTAAATCCTAAAACAAAGGACAAAGATAATCTTCCCACAATAGACGGGAAACCTATTGATGTGAATTTATATCACACTTTTATTGCCAAAGGATTTGACATCGCATATAAAGCTATTATTGAAAATAAAGGTATGCTTCTTAAAGTGTTGGAAGATAATGACAATATGGAAATACGGTATTTGGTTCGCAATACGCAGCAGTATGAAATGATATTGAGCTTAAGCTATCATCCAGATTTTCTTCAAAATGGAGTAGATAGATGTCTTTTATTATGTGTCCTGTTTAAAAACATGGATAAGGATGATGAAATCAGAAAGCAACTTGTGGATGCGGAGCAAGAAGAAATTTTGAGAGGGGATATTCCATATTTTTGGTATTATCCGAAGAATAAGGAGTTATCATCTGAAGCATTGCCCCTAATTAAAGGGTTTTTTACAAAAAGTAATATAAGGTCTATTACGGACAAACTTAGTTCACTGAATGTGCAGGATAAAGAGAAGCAATTACTGTATATACAGCTATTACTGAGCAGATTTACGCTTCCTGCCCATTCGGAAGTAACAAAACAAGAGATTTGCAAATCACCTGATCCTAAGTATAATTCTGAAGATTTCTTGAAAGCAGCGGGGTTAATTGCTTCAGATATACTGGATAAGGCCGTGTATAACGATGAAATGTCAGAAGTAAACTGGTTAGGCATTACAATGGAAGGAAATACAAACGGCATATGGACATTTGAGCCGCTTGGAGATTATCTTTATGATGGTCTAGCAGGAATCTTAATATTTATGTGTGCGTTGCTGAAAAAAAATTCTAAAAACCAAAGAGCTAAACGACTATTTGATATCTTGGACCAGTATTTCAGAAGCTATTCGGAAAAGATGTACACAGGAGAAATAAAGCCCCAAACATTAGCAAATGGTGCTTTTTTTGGAGAAGCTTCTATTATGTATATGTATCAAGTACTTTATAAGATAACATTAGATATTACCTACCTTTCTTATGCAAAGAAACATTTTAGTATTGTTAGAGAAATGTTTTCGGTTAACCCGAATCAGGAGGTGCTGATGGGGCATGCAGGAACAATATTAGTTCTGCTGAATATGTATCAACTAACAGGAGAGAAAGAGTATTTAGATACTGCAATTAAGGTTGGTAGGCTATTAAAGAAGAGCAAATTGAAGTGTCCTGTAGGAGTGGGATGGAAATTTGCACATGAAGATTATCCACTAACCGGATTCGCGCATGGAAATGCAGGGATAAGCTTGGCATTATTTAAGTTATGGCATTATTCAGGACTGGACGAATTTAAGATTCTTGCCCAACAAGCATTAGCCTATGAAAATAGTAGATACAGTAAACAACTGAATAATTGGTTAGATGACCGTGGCTTCAACAGAGATTCCGGCGAAAAAAAATTAAATCCAATTGCGTGGTGCCATGGTGCCGCAGGAATATTATTATCTAGGATGTATGCTTATGACTTTGTACCAGAAGGCCTTAAAACTGAACTTCTGAATGATATGAACAAGGCGGCTGAGGCCATTTTCAATGCAGGTATTTTGCAAAACAATTGTCTGTGCCACGGCAATTGCGGAAATTTTGAAATATTAGCGTATTATGTAAGAAAATATTGTCCAGACAGAGTAAAAGAATGTGAGTCTTACTGGAACTTTATTATTGGACAAGTGTTGGATAAAAATTGGAAATGTGAGTTACCAACAGCCTATGAAAATGCAAGCTTTATGATAGGCGTTTCCGGTATAGGATATGCGATATTAAGGCATATGGATAATAGTTTACCTGAAATTTTATCAGTCTCATTATGAAAAAGTGATGTTAGAATATAAATAGTACAAAATAAACACGACCATTTTCAATAAATAGTATATGATAGTCATAGATCAAGGAGGAGAATGGTTATGGCAAAAGGTACAAAATATTCCCAACAGTTTAAAGAGGATGCAGTACAGTATCGCTTGGATCATCCGGAGCTGCCACTTCGCAAAGCTGCGGAGAATCTTGGAGTCAGCGAATCTGCACTGAAAAACTGGATGAAAGCAGCAAAGGAACATAAAGGAGAGGTTCCTACCCGTGGTTCTGGAAATTATGCAAGTGAGGAAGCAAAAGAGATTGCCAGATTGCAGCGTGAATTACGAGATACGAAGGATGCTCTTGAAGTGTTAAAAAAAGCAATCGGTATTCTGGGAAACTGACAAAAGCTCTTTACACGGCTACTTCTGAGTACGTGAAAGAAATCAAATCCCTGCCCGTGAAACGTCAGGTTTCTGTCAGCGGAATACTGAAAAAATTAGGCGTTTCACGTTCGGGTTACAATGCATGGAAGAAACGGGTTCCTTCGGACACGTCTGTTCGCCGTGCAGTTTTAAAAGAAAAAATTCAAAAGATCTACGAGGAATCCCATCAAAACTACGGTGCTCCTAAAATTACTGCAGAATTGCGAAAATCCGGGGAGTATGTTTCCGAAAAAACAGTTGGAAATTATATGCGTCAAATGGGAATCAAAGCCCATTGGGTGAAACCATATATCCAGACAACCATAGATTCTGATTTCAGCCAGAAACTCAAAAATATCCTCAACGAGGAATTCAATCCTGCTCATCCAGATGCTGTCTGGTGTTCAGATATTACTTATATTTGGACATTTGAAGGATTTGTGTATCTTACCAGTGTGATGGATCTGTATTCAAGAAAAATCATTTCCTGGGTGTTGAGTGAGACGCTGGAGGCCTCCCACGTAGTGGAATGTGTTGAAAAAGCAAAACGTGTCAGAAATGTTGAAAAACCGTTGATCTTCCACTGCGACAGAGGATGCCAGTACGTATCGGAAGCATTTCAAAAAGCAACCAAAGGTATGATTCACAGTTATTCAAAGAAAGCATATCCATGGGATAACGCCTGTATAGAATCTTTCCATGCACTTTTGAAGAGAGAATGGATCAACCGGTTTAAAATCTTTAATTATGCACATGCACATAAATTGATTTTTGAATACATCGAAACATTTTACAATACCGTGCGCATTCACAGTCATTGTGGATATTTGTCTCCAAATGAATATGAGGAACAATATCTTGGAAGCATCAAGGAGAATGCAGTAAAAATAGCAAATTAAACTTTGCTAAGAACAGAGAAAATTGGTTACATTTAATTTGTACTTTTTCTTGATATAAAAAAGGACCAAAGGTGATTAGATTTGAATAAAAGGTTAAAGTTAATTAGACAATTAGGACAAACGGATTGTGGTGCGGCATCTCTTGCTATGCTTATGGATTATTATGGGTGTAAAGTTGATTATCCCCAATTTCTGACAACATTGGATATAGGAAGGGATGGGATGAGTGCGGCTCAAATCAAGGCTATTGCTGAGGAAAACAGTTTTGCAGTAAAAATATACAAATACAATAATCTTGAAGATGCATCCCAATATGCTCCCTTTATTATCTGTACTCAAAATAATCATTATTTAGTAGTAGAGACCATTAATGATAAATACAATAAAGTTACAGTTTTAGATCCGAATGGTTCGAGGGAAAAGGTAAGTATAGACATTCTGAAAAAGAAGAGCCTAAACATAGCAATAGTTATTGAACCCAAGTTAAGCAAGTATAAAACTGTTAAGCAGAAGGCGTTCACCGGTATAAAGATTAAAAAGAAAGCTGTTATTGGTGGTATCATATGTACCGCATTATTAGAAAGTTTAGTTTTCTTTGCCACTTTTTTAACAAAATATATAGTGGATCAGATGACTGTGTCCCAAGGCATAAATATCGTATTATTTTTAGAAGCCATTTTGCTAATTGCCATTATGAATTTTTTGTTTACTATCGGACGGAAACGTCTTATTGTCTTGCTTCAGACTGATTTTACAAAAGAACTGGTCGAAAAAGTCATCAGTAAATTGATGAATTTAAAACTCTCATTTTATCACAACCATTCAAGTGGAGACATTGTAAACAGAATAAACAGCATAAACACAATAAATAACCTTATAACATCTTCTGTTTTTGGTATAGGAGTAGACTTAATAACGGGAATTGTCTGTATCGTAATAGCTGGGATGCTATCAGCAAAGCTAACCTTGTTTATTGTAGGGGCTTCTATTGTAGAATTACTATTATTGCTTTGCATCAATAAAAGCATTAGAAAGCAAACAAAAATGCTAATGGCTGAGCAAAGTACGTTACAAGGTATTATGTATGATGGAATATCTAATATAGAACTTATTCGTAGTGCGGGATTGGAAAAAAATATTACTAAAAAAATTTTAAGCAGTTTTGACACAAATATCAATATATTGAAAAAAAGAGAAAGTGCAAATTCGGTGTTAGAAGGGATACTCAATACAAGTTCTTTACTTTTTCCCATTCTTTTGTATATACTCGGGAGTCCTTTTGTACTAGAAAAACAAATGACACTAGGAAAATTAGTAGCGATGGGCTCCGTTTTGACATTTATAATCAAACCAATGATCTCATTAGCAGTATATTTCCCGCAATTTACAATGTGTGCTGAGATTATCAGCCGATTAAGAGAAATACTGTTATCAGAAGAAAAGAAGAAAAAGGGCAGTGCCATTATAGAAAATGTTAACACTATAGAGATGGATAACGTTTGTTTTAGATATGTAGCCAATGGTAATGAAGTATTACATAATGTTAGTTTAAATGCGAAAAATTCACAGAAAATTGCCATAGTCGGAGCATCTGGGAGTGGGAAAACAACAATAACCAAACTCATTATGGGGTTATATGACGAGTATGCTGGAAAAATCAAAATTAACGGAAAAGAATTATCTTCTATATGCCTAGAAAGCTTTCAAGCAAGAAGTTCAATTGTTACACAAGTTCCGCTAATTGTGGATGGAACAATCAAAGAAAATATATGTTGGGGAGCAACTGTTGATGATGAGAAGATTTTCGATATACTGAAGGTATGCAATCTTTATGAGGAAGTAATGAAATTTCCTCTTAATATAAATACAAATGTCGGAGAGGATGGGCAAAATATATCCGGTGGACAGAAACAGCGGATAGCAATAGCAAGAGCGCTAATAAAAAGCCCGAGTATACTTATTTTTGATGAGGGAACAAGTAATCTCGATCCTGTCAGTGAAAGGAATATATATCAGAACATAAGAAAACTAGGCACAATACAAATTATTGTTACTCATAGATATAATACAATTATTGATGCGGATTATATATATCTTTTGGCAAACGGAGAGATTATTGAGCAGGGAAATCATACAGAACTGATAGCAAAAAAAGGTGTATATTATGAAAATTATATGAGTGGTCAATACAGTAATAACTTATAAACAATTGGGTAAAAAAGGAGGATTTGGTTATGAACAGAAAGAAAGCAGTATTTATCATAAGTATTTCGGCAGTATTGACTTTGGGAGTGCCTATACAGACTTGGGCAGATTCAAATGGTTCCTTGGTAAGTAATGATTTGGCTCCCTTTGTTGAGAGAGATTTTGAAGGGGTCGTTGAGCAGATCCTGAACATCAAGTCAGAACATCCAGAGTGGACGGAACAGCAAGTAGAGGATGCGATGGATGTAAATGCGCCGGGTAAATCCGCAATGCGAAGCGGTATTATTGATATCTGGAATTCACTTACAGATTCCGAGAAGAAATTAGTCATCCGTTATCCGTTTGATGCACTTAAGGTAAATCAGGCTAAGAACATTGCGACTACTCAGACGGAAACTAAATTCGGCGTAAACGGATTAGGGAATAAAAGCGATGCGTTCCGGCATGGTATTTGGAACGCAGAAATGACGTATCTGATTGGGGAAACCAAGGCAGAACTGTTTGCAACAGCCCATGAAGACAAAGATGTCTCTGGTACGGAAAGCGATGGCTTCCTTAAAACAGAGCACAAGAATATGGATCTGCACAATAACGAAGTTGGACGTATTCTTGCAATGCAGAACCCGGGACTTACAGAGGATGCACTGGCGAATTTAATTTATAGTGAGGTAAACAAGGAGAACTCTTCCTTTATTTGGCTCCATGAGTAAAGTAGGAAAAGGTGTGAAGTAAACGATAAAATATATATTACTGACGTTAACCGTGATGCTTATTTTTCTAGCTGTTTGGAATTATGCTTGCTGGATTGCTGGAAAAAGCAGATAGAAAATGACTATGGTAGAAGAATCATGGTAGGTGGCAAGGCGATGGTTGTCGATGTTATGGGCAATGAAGACAGCCCTTCATTTATACGGCTTCCCAGATGGGGATGCACCTCCCTGATACTGGAGTTCTGGTCGCTTGCAAAACTTCTACCTAAGAATTCCGGAGCATTACGATAGAATCTTTTGAACATGGGCTTTCGGACGAGACGGAAAAAGAACGGACCTCCGAAAACATTGTCTGGGAACTTCATTAGTGTGTAAAACAGCTTGGGGCAAATCAATATTCAGGGGAAGTTTAGGAATTTATCGGCATCCATCCGTCGGTTCCCAATGGAAGACGAGGAATACTTCCCTATCAGCATGGTGAACATCAACAAGTTTTCGTCTTATTTGGAAAAGGGCATGAACCTAACCGGGCTCACCCACCTAAAATCCATGATAAATCCGGAAAATGCGGTATATGCAGACAGGTCATACCCGTATACGTAGAGAGAACAGATTAAGCATAGATTGTTCCTATAATCAGATAATGATGGGTGAACTGAGCCAGCTGACGGTTTGATTTTGTATACTACTTCATTATGTAAAGAATGGGTCTTGTTCCATGACATAAAGGAGCAGTATATGTGCCGGAAAGAACTACAAAAGAGGAAAACCTAACTTCATATCGAGCATTTGAGGGTGTCGCAATTCAAAAAAGGATTGCGGCATCTTTCTTTTTGTGGAAAAAATTTCGGGCAACACAGTCTTTTTCTTGTGTAAATGCAAGATCACCGCCACTCCGATTTGATTTCAAAAAATTCAGATCGGAGGTAAAGAAAGGTGATATTTCATAAAGCAAGTGAAGAACGTAAATGGAAACAATGGAAAGAACAAGAAGAACGGATTTTAAGAGAATCCGGTGTAAGTGAAGGTGTGATTCAAAGACTTCGGGAACTGGATTGGCAGGATTTCAATACAGAACGAAGATATTGGGAACATTTTTCTTCAAATCAGGAAGAGCTATATACCAAAGAACTGGAAGAACAATCTCCGGTGGCACTTACGATTCAACAGTTATTTGACAGTGTGGAAAATGAACAACTGTTGCAGATTCTTATGGAATCGGACAAGAAAACCTTGCAGATTTTACTGCTGAAGCTGTGGGGATTTTCTATCCGGGAGATTGCGGAGCAGACAGGTATCCCGGAAAAGACGATTTACACACGAATGGACCGGCTGAAGAAAAAAATTAAAAAAATTTTAAAAGAGTGAAGAAAAAAGGCGTTTTTCATCGGCTCTATATATGAAAGGGGTAATAGCCCCTCGTTCCTTGATAATCATATACCAGCATTACAGGTACGTTCCCAAAGATAGAAGCGTGACAGCATAAGCGCCAGGACGGATGGGAACAAGCACTGCAGGATTGTTATGGAAAGGTCTGTCCAAAGACTATGGCGGATCATTTCGTGAGAAAACTGTCGGTGCCTGTTCTCATTCTGAGCGACTCCTTATAGCTGTGAATGGACTTTCGCAGGTCTTTCGCCAGGATCATCGGAGGGGGATAATGATACGAATTTCTTCCCATAAGGAAGAGGATGGACTCCAAGTTGTAATCAGCAAGACTTTCAGGAAATCTGCGAGCGATGTGAAGCGAAGCATCCGCCTGTAATGTTCCCTGCCATGGAGATGGTGTGGCAGCCGGGGAGTCGAGGACAAATACGGCGCTAATGAAAAGAAAAAACGATAAGAAATCAAAAAAGAGTGTGTCGTTGATATCAGATATATGCGGCTGTGGGAGATTCCACAGCCGTATCCTTGTGATATTAACGTCATGCGGAAAGAAGAAACAATATGTTTTATAAAGTTGAATATCAAAAAAGAGCGCATCAGGAAGTGGAGAAGATCTTCCGGGTGTTGTTTCCGGAACAGGGACTGGCAGTCCGGGAAGAACAGATCCGTCTATGCCATGAAATGCTGGACACTTTGTTGGGGGGGACAAATCGCTTTGTGTGATGCAGGAGTGGGGATTGGAAAGACATATGCCTATCTGGTGGCCAGTGTATTATTACGGAAGTATTCCATGCTGACAGGGAGAAGAGATCCATTAGAACAGCGTCCGGTGGTCGTGTCCACTTCCAGCATTGCATTGCAGAAAGCCATATTAACGGAATATATTCCATTTTTATCCAGGGTGCTGCTGGAACAAGGTGTGATCCAGTCTCCTCTTCGGGCAGTGGTGCGGAAAGGGAAAGAACATTTTGTCTGTGACAATAGGTTGGAACAACGGATCGAGGCAGTCCGCCACAAACAGAAGAACGCTGTTCAAAAAGAGGCATTGCTGTCTTTGCGGAAACATTATGATATGGATACGGTAAAAGATTTGAGTGGATTTGACAGAAGGCTGGTATGTGTGCCGAAATTCTGCCCAAGAGAATGTCCGGGCAGACAGATGTGCCGCTATCAGAGGTATCTGGAAGAAGCCAAGAAACAGGATGTGTTTATTTTAATCTGCAATCACAACTATTTACTGGCAGATGCGTATCATAGAGCAGAAGGATATAAGCCGTTATTGTCGGATTATCGGACATTGATTGTAGATGAAGCCCATAAGCTGCCGGAAGCGGCAAAGCAGATGTTTGGAAAAAATCTGTGTATGGATGATATCCGGGAAATGGCGTATTATCTGGAACGGGAGCATCAGAAAGAAGAGGCAAGAATCCTTCGGACAGTGATGAGGGAGGCATTGCATGTTGTTGGAGCAGAACAACGGATCGGAAAAGGAATCCGGGAAACATTTCGTAATACAACGAATAGTGTAGTTTCGTTGTGGGAAGGCGTAGAGATGCTGGAATTCCTTTTGGAAAAATTAGAGCGAAATGTTCCAAAGTGGATACGGAACCGTCTGGAAGAAGCGAAAGACGTGCTGGAGTGTTTTTGCAGCAACGATGAGAAATATGTTCGTTATCTGCACTTGGATACAGATGAGCTTCCAGTGTTATGCGCAGCCAGCCGGGAAATCCCAGAACTGCTTCAAAAGATGTTATGGGACAGGGAAGAGGGAGTATCCGCAATCTTAACCAGCGGAACGCTAAAGGCAGGAGCAGACTTTTTGCGCACCCGGCAGACCACCGGGCTGGAAGCAAGGACAGGAGTGCAGGAATATGTTGCAGAGTCCCCCTTTTCCTATGAGAAGAACTGTCTGTTATACTTGCCAAAGACACTAGAGTATTGCAGGAGAGGAAGCCGGGAAGAGGCAGTGATGATAGCAAACCATATCCATTCCCTGATCTGTTCCACTTACGGACATACGCTGGTGCTGTTTACTTCTTACACGTTGATGGGAAGTGTGTACCAGATTTTAAGAGACAGCCTGCCATTTCCCATGGTGGAAGTATGGCGGCATTCCCAGGAAGAGATCCTGCGGTTTAAGACCATGGAAAACGGGGTACTGTTCGCAGCCGGCTCCTGTTGGGAAGGGGTGGACTTTCCGGGAGATATGGTATCTTCGCTGATTATCGTGAAACTGCCTTTTGCAGTGCCGGATCCTATCAGCGAGGCGGAGAAAGAAACCTATGAATCCTTGGAAGCCTATATTCAGTCCATCATTGTGCCGGATATGCAGAAGCGGTTGAGACAAGGGTTTGGAAGGGCTATCCGGACAGAAACCGACACCTGCGTAGTGTCTATCTTAGATAATAGAGCAGTGCAAGGCGGAAAGTATCATGAAGATGTGCTGAATGCGCTTCCAACTTGTCAGATGGCAGAAGAATTGAGAGAGGTGCAGGCTTTTATCCGCAGCCGCAAGGGCGTGGAATATTATCTGTAACAGAGAAAATCCCCGTTCCAGCTTTGTTGCTTGTGCTTTATTTTCGGACATTTTTACAGGAAAAGTTTAGTACAGTTTTAGAACCCTTTTGCGAGGGATTGTTGGTATTGATGAATGGATATTGATACATGAAGTGGGTATAATGTGTATAGCGTTAGAGGAAAGGACGGTGAGTAAAATGGCACGATATGCAGTGGAACATATCTGGGAAGGGAAAAAGGAATATTTCTTGATCCGGGATCATCAAAGCTGGCAGATGGTGCTGCTCCCGTCAAAATATCTGACGCATTTGATCAGAGCAAACCGTTCCCCGAATACTGTTGGCCGAAGGGCAAAATCCATCCGGTTTTACTTGGAATACCTGAATGAAACAAAGTTGGAACTGTCCCAGGTGGCAGAACAGGAATTCCAGGAACAATATGAACATTATGTGGGATTTCTCCACTGGCTGAAAGCTGGAAATCATTTAAATGACAAGAAAGAGAGCCTGCCAAGCAATAAAACCTGTAATGCGTATTTAAAAGACGTGTTCAGGTTTTTCTGTTTTTTAGAACTGGAAGCAGACATGGAAAGGCTGAAAGTATTATATTATGACAGCTTTACCACCCCGGATTCTATCGGCGTGAAAAGGAAACTGCGGTTCCGGTCATTCCATGGATATCTGAAAGAGGAAGAACGAAATGTCCGTCCGGCAGAGCATCATGAGATTTTAGAACTTTTGAAGCAGTGTACCAATTGCAGGGATCAGCTTCTTATCATGCTGCTGGCAGAGACAGGATACCGGATCGGTGAGATTCTGGGGGTGGATTATACCAGGGATATTGATTATGAGCGACATACTATCCGGGTATTCTTCCGGGATGACAATGAGAACAGGGCGAGGGCAAAGAATGCCGCTTACAGAAGAGCTAAGGTCAGTGATGCTACCTTTCAGTTTTTACTGTTTTATCTGTCAAAATACCGGGAACTTCTGCAGCATCAGCAGATGTTATTTGTAAACATCGAAGGGGAGACGAAAGGGAAAGCATTGCAGGTGGATGCGGTCTACCGAATGTTGGAACGGATGGAGAAAAAAACAGGTATCCATACGACACCCCATATGCTGCGGAGATATTTCGGGAATATGAGACGGGATGCCGGATGGCCGCTGGAAATGATCAGTGAAGCGTATGGACATAAGCATATCGACACGACCATTAAATATCTGAACATTGTAGATGACCAGCTTATGGAGGCCAGCGACCAATATTATGCCAAACATTCCGTACTTTATGATGTGGAGAAACTCCTGTAGGAGGTGAAGAACATGCCCGCTTATCAATTATATGTATATGAAGAGCAGGAAAAGCGGGAGGCACTGGAACAAAAAATCTGTGAGCAGGTGGATGCCTGTACCGAGGTAAACGGAGTCATACGAAACCGGGTAAAGAAGTTCCTGATAGAAGAGGGAGTTACTGATATTTCGGAGATGAATGCTGCCCTGAGAGTCCGATATGAAGGATATCTGGAAAGAAACGAAACCGTTTATGTACCGATTACCTGTCTTCGGGGATTCGACAAAATCTTCATCCATCGGATGAAGGAAGAACTAAAAACGCTGGCAGGACAGAGGAAATATACGACGGAGTATCGTGATCAGTGGTTGTGCTTAACCCATTATCCGGAGGTAGAAGTTGCAGAATCCTTTCTGATGAGTAAAGGTGGAATGGAACTGGTATGGAATTTTACTCTGGAGTGTCCGAGAAAGTTGAAAATGCAGATTTTTACGGTATTGAAAGAGGTGATCCATACCTACAAAGGCTGGACACGAAAAGAAAAACTGCTGGCACTGCAAAGATTGTATCAATTCTGTGTAGAGGAGCAAGTGTCTGATATTGAAACCATGACAATGGAGGAAGAACAGCGGTTTGAACAGGAACTATCGGAACATTTTTGCAGGAAGAAGAAAAGCATGGGAGTTGCTGTCATAAGAATGAGCAGAAAAATTCTATTTTTGCAGGCCCCTGAAATCAATTGGAATGCGAATGTATGGTTTTTGGAACGCTTCCATTTTTCTAAGGAACGGATGAACCCCAGCAAACCTATAGAACTGGTATCTTTTAAAGAAGTGACAAATTTGGAGAATCAAAAGATTTTGCAAAAATATATGCGGTATCTGTTTGGAATCACAGATTTATGTATCAGCACCATCCGTATCAAGATGCTGGAACTTCGGACATTCCTGGTACATTTCAATGGAGAAAAAAGTCCAATCTATGAAGTGGAAGCGGAGAAGATCCAGAGATATCTGGAATCTATCCAGAAACAGGATACTCGTGAAAAAACAGCAAATGGAAGAATCTTTATGATTTTGCAGTTTTATAACTTCCTCACAGTAAAAGGATATTTAAAAAAGATTCCCTTTCGACATGAGTATTATCTTCAAAAAGAAGTGCATATCCACCATGACCGCAGTGTGCCGGAAAGAATCTATACGGAAATTTTATCGAAACTGGCAGAGTTTCCAGAACATCTGCGTTTGATGTTCCTGCACTTATGGTGTACGGGAATTCGAGGAAGCGAAGTGTGTACCCTGACAGGTGATGGTTATGAAGAAAAGGATGGGGATTACTGGCTGAAGGTCTATCAGGTAAAAATGAAAACGTATAAGCGGATTCCCATTCCGGAAGCATTGTACAAGCTGGTACAGGTGTACAAAAAGAAATATCAGATCGGACCGGAAGAATATCTGTTTCAGAATCAAACAGGCGGTGCCTTCCGCTATGGAACCTTCCGGTATCAGATGTTGAAATACTGTGAGAAATATCAGATTGCAAACGGGGAATACATTTTCAAATCCCATGATTACCGCCATAATCTGGCTACGCTGTATTATGATAGCGGAATTTCCATCCAGGCAGTGCGGGATTATCTAGGGCATGAATATGAAGAAATGACCAGGCAGTATGTGGACTATATGCCGAAGAAACTGGAACAAGCCAGTGAAGCATACTTCCAGGAAGAAACCCATAGCTTTGCAACGGAACTGATGAAAGGAGAGTTCCATGGATGAGAAATTATATCTAACGGATTTGAACTGCTATGCCAGAGCCGATGAAAAAAAGAAAAAGAAGGTAAAAGAATCCCATTGTTTTGATTTTGGTCTGCTTCCAACAAAAGGACTCCAGAAAGAATTCCGGGTTTTTACCGAGGAACGGAGCCGACAATGTGCTTTGACAACAATGATACAAGAACGAGTGATCTACCAGAGATTTTGCAGAATGCTCAAAGATAAGCACATCCGGGTAGAGAGTTTGCAGGAACTGGAGTGGGAACAATGGCTGTTAAAAATCCGAAGCTGGCTTCTGGAACATGGACAGAAACTAACAGTACAGGGAGTCAGCGTATATGGAAAAGAAAAGACGTTGCCATCGAGCCTCATCACCTATGTACGGAAAGCATATCAATTTACAGAAGAGGAAGAGGAACAGGATGAAATTGAAAAAGATATCTGGACATTAGAGAATCTGGGCATTCCTTATAAAAAGAATCCGATTAAAAATGTGCAGACTTTCAATTTTACTGATATTCTTCAGGATGATTTACGGGAAGAAACGAAAAAAGCAGTTTATGAACATTTACATTATGAAGCGCTTGCAACAATTATTAAAGAACTGACAGCCATTCGGAGGTTATCCAAGTATCTGAAAGAAAAACATCCTGAAATCCATTCTGCAGAAGAACTGAATCGGGAACTGTTGGAAGAATATCTGACGTACCTTGCAACAGAAGCGGAGGGGGTGAACAATTACCGAATGGATCTGACAAGACTCCGGGGAGTACTGGAAACCATTGGGAAGTTATACGGATATTTTCATCTGGAAAGTTTATTCCTGACCAGTGACCTTCCAAAACAGGTGCAGCCTAAATTGAAATCTTATTCAGACAGTGAGCTGATTCGTTTTAATGCAGCACTTGCAGAACTGGATGATCAGATTGAGCGATTGATGATTATTCACCAGATGTTGGGGACAAGAATCTCCGATACCTTAACGCTGCAGAGAGACTGCCTATATCGGCAGAATGGGCATCCCATGATTCAGATCAGGCAGATGAAAACAAATACATTTGTGAAACCGATCAGTTCAGAATTGGAACTACTGATTGAAAAAGCAATTGAATACACTGAGAAAAGGTATGGAGATACGATTTACATTTTTGTAGATGAGAAAAATACCCGGAAACCTTTGCAGTATAATACCGTTCAAAATAGGGTGATGGATATTATTCAGAAAAAAGACCTGCGGGATGATAACGGTGAATTATTCGGCTTTGGAACGCATATGTTCCGCCATGTATATGGCATCCGGCTAACTGAGATGCATCTGGATGATTGGACCATTGCAAAACTACTGGGGCATACGTCGGTAAAGAATGTGAAATTTTATCGAAAGATGAGTCTTCAGATCATTGCAGATGAAACAAGAGAAATCAGAGCAGAGATGAGCCGGATGATCTGGGCGAACCTGGCAGGATGGGGGAAAGAGTATGAGCAAATATGACAAAATGCTGGAGGTAAATCATAAACAGAGTGTGGAGAAAATCCAGAGGGCAAAACTGGCAATCCAGGAGATGGTTGAAGAAGAGGAAAAAGTGACAGTTCCCAAGCTGATACAAAAGACCGGGTTGTCCAGAGGCTTCTTTTATAAGAACCAGGAAGTGCGAAAGGCAGTAGATCGTGCCTTGCAGCTACAAGCAGGTATGGTAGATAAAAGAAGAAAGATTTTAGATATGGCGATGGACAACCGTATCCTACAGCTGGAGCAACAGGTAGCGAAACTGAAAAGAGAGAATGAAACATTACGCAAAGAAAGTGAAGCAATGCGGAAGGCATTGAATAAAAGAGACTTGAATCTGATTAAGAATTTTTGATGAAGAAGAAAACAATCAGCGACTGGCAGGGGCGTGAAGAACGTGCCTGCTGGTGGTTGTGGGGATAAAATATCTAGAAACGTAGTGTACTATATAGTATAATGGAATAGAAAACAATCAAATTTCAGAAATGAACAACTACATGGAGATTCAGATAAATGAGTAGTCAAGAAACATTTTCTATAACAACACTACAAAGAATGTGTGCTAGATCTGAATATTTGGATGAGTCAGATATTCATATGAATGACAAAACAGTTTCATGGGATGGAAATATCATATATTACAAAACTAAAAAGCCGGCTTCGACAGGGAATGAATTTCTTATTCCCATTCAAGTAAAGGGAAAAGAGTATAATATTCTTCCGGATTCGGATAGCATAAGTTATCCAGTGGATATAAATGATTTGAAAAATTATTTAAAGAATGGCGGAGTAATATTTTTCGTTGATGCAATTTCAAAAACGGAATATAATGACAAAATGTATGCAAAAATCTTACTTCCGGTAGATATTGTCCATATGATGAAAGGAAAAGAAGAACAGGGGAGCATTACGGTACATTTAAACCATGTAAAAACTGTCCGAGAATTAGAAGAACTGTGTGTTCTTTTTAAAGAAAATAGACCTAAACAGGCAATGGTAGGAGTGGGAAAATCAATTCCCGATTATGATAATATATCTAATTTTACTATATCAACATTGCCAACTCCGTATATGAATCCTGCAATCGCAATTGCGAAAAGTCCTTTTAAGTATGTGTATACCAAGAAGGATGGGATAGAGATACCAGTTTTATTGACAGATTTAGTTACTGCGACCGAAAGTGAGTGGTTAATAAAAATCGATGATAAAATAGAACAAAGATATCCTGTCCGACATATTTATGAATTAAATCAAACGACTACAAGGATTAGTGAGCTCATCGAATTTGTCTTAACAGAAAAAAGCCAAAAAACAACCATTCATTGTATTGAGGCAACTAACTATAATTTTGAAACAGTTTTTCAAGCATCAAAAATTATAGTAGCTGTTTCTGATGCAGAGGAAGTAATGATTGAAAATATAAGTCTGGGAAAAAATTTCTTAGGGGAAATACAAACAGCTTTTACAAAAGGATTTCTTGCCTATCACAAACGGATTGTTCAATTAGGAGAAACGCTTGCAGAACTAAATATTAAAAGAAGTTTATTTAAAACGAAAGAAATTTTAGATGCAGAACCTACCATATTTTTTCTGAAAAAGGGATTAGTGGAAATGCAAGTTTTATCGTTACCATTCCAAGCAGATGAAAATTGTGGTCTTTACAAACAAATAATCGGATCTAGGAAATTGCTGTTAGAATATGAAAAGATTCAAGAAGATGGATATATAATTCGTAATTATTTGAAGGATGGTAAACGGATTGCTATCTTTGCCGATATACCAGATGGAAAAACACAGAAAATCAGCAGATGGTTTGCGTTACGAGATGAGGATATATCTAAGATGCTATTTGATGAAAATGATTTGTTGGAAGCAATGAACAAGATCAGTGAAGAAGAAACGGATCAACTTTTGGGACTAATATTGGATTTTCTAAAATCTTATGATAAGGAAAGCGATAAAAACTTATTGTTATTGGCTGAAAAATTAATAAGGGACTTATTAAAGAATTTTATAATGCTACGGAGTCAGGAAAGTTTGAAAAGAACAAATGCCCATTATGTGGAACAGCTTTTACAGATATAAATTCAGCTATTACAGAGACGGAACAATTTATAAAAAATATTCATACAGATGGGATAAAAATAATAGAAGACATTGAAACACAAATAACAAATTTATTTCAAAAAGAAATTATTCCTGTGTTGAAAGTGTTTCTTGAAGAAAATACAATACTAATAAAAATGGATGATACTTTATCTGGGTGTAAGGCTCTATCGGTGGATAAATTACAGCAGTTGTTGGACAAGGTAAAAATATCAGAGTTTAAATCTCAAGGAATAGAAAAATTTGATATTGAAGAATTTTCTCAACAATATGAAAGCTTATTGAAAGAACTTCAAGAGAAAGAAGTTCCAAATAAAATTATTTTTCAAGAAAAGCAGGTTGAATTGTATAAATCTATTCATAACACCTATTATCATAATGAAAAACCTTATCACACAGTAGGAGAGTTACAAAGCAAGGAACAATATGTTGCGAAGTTATTTAATGATAATCTTTCTTTGCAACTTTCAACGGAGGAGACCAGATTAAAAGAACTAAAAAGAGATTATGAAAAATACAAAAAGAAAACTGAAGACATGACAGATGCAGTAAAAATATTGATTAGTAAATATGAAGATGCGAATAAAGAATATCAAACACAACTTCTCAATGCAATTAAAATTCCGCTAATGGTGTATAGCGGAAGGATTATACAAAATTATCCGCTGGGTTTGGGAATTAGAGCAATCATTAAAACTAATCAGTTAGTATTTGAAGCAGCGTCTAAGAGCGGAAGTGATGTTTATAATATTTTGAGTACAGGACAATTGAATGGTCTTTCAATTGCGCTTTTACTTTCAATAAAAAATGTGTATGGTGATACGAAAGGGTTAAACATTTTACTGATAGATGATCCACTTCAAACAATTGATGATATTAGTGCAATTTCGCTTGCAGATCTGTTGACACAGCAGGGAATAGGACAAATTGTATTGTCTACACATGAGGAGGCAAAAGCAGCATTGCTGCGATATAAATTTAAACATGCAGGAATGAGTGTTCGGGAACAGAACATGCAAGCACTCTACATGAAAACAGTGACAGAAGAATAGAAAGAGAGAGGAAAGCTAGTAGTGAAGGGGTGAGACTTTACTACTAGCCTTTTTTATGGAAAATAACACACAGTACACAAATGTATATACTGTTAAAGCCCCTGTTTTCAAGGCATAAGGGAATAGGGGTACAGTTTACAGATGAGCCGACAGGAAACCTGGATAGTGAGTCAAGTGAAGAGGTCCTTAGACTACTTAGGGAGTCAGGGGAACGTTACAATCAGACGATTATCATGATTACCCATAGTAGAGAAATTGCAGAAACGGCATCAAGGATTATAAGAATGAGAGATGGTAAAATCGTATGAGTAATGAAAAGAAAATAATCAAGGAAATGGTACAGGGTAATCTGAAGGTGAATAGAAAGAGAAATCTTCTTCTTGTATTGGCAATTACTTTAACTACCATTTTATTTACATCAGTATTGGAAATTGGATTTGGCGGTATGCAATCCATTCAGGAAACGCAGTTAAAATTATCTGGAATGAAAGCAGATGCAGAACTTCGATTTTTGGACAAAGAGCAATTTCAGAAAGTCCAAAATTCAGATTTATTTGAAAGTGTGGGAGGTAGGATTCCGATTGCATTTCTGGAAGGAGAAACAAAGCGACCTGTTGAAATAGACTATTTAGATCAAGGTGGTATGGAAGCATATTATTTGTCACTGGAAGAAGGGAAGATGCCGGAAGATGAAAAAGAAGTGCTTTTATCAGAGCAAGCATTAGAAGATTTGGGGATAAAAAAAGAAGTAGGAAGTCATGTTCCGGTATCCTTTACACTGAGAAATCAGGAATATAACTTTGATATGCGATTATCAGGTTGGTATACAGGCAATCCTAAATTGAATTTTTTGGTTGTATCAGAAACATTTTTAGAACACAATCCTGAAGTGTTAGAGAATACATACGATATTGATAAAGAGATTTTAGGAACCTATTTTGCAAGTGTTTGCATGAAGAACACAAAGAATATTGAGCAAAATCTTAAAGAATATGCAGAAAGTATCGGAGCACAAACAGAAAATGTCAATGAAAAAGAATATATTAAAGTATCTGTTAATCCTATGCTATATACAGAGGAAGAAAATATAGGAATAATACTTTCCATAGTCTTTTTCGGAGCACTATTTATTTTGTGTGGATACCTATTGATCTATAATATTTTTGATATAGGTGTTATGCAGGATATTCAAGAATTTGGAATAATGAAAACGATTGGAATGACCGGTAAACAGATTAAAAGATTAATGCGAAGACAGATGTTTCTTTTATCTCTTATTGGTATTCCGATTGGATTATTGGTCGGATACGGGTTAGGGGCGCTTTTGTTGCCAGTTATTTTGAAAAATTGGGAATACAGTGAGGAAGAACTTACTATTGTACAGTCGGTACACCCGGCTATCTTTATTTTAACAATTCTCTTTGTGTTGCTTACAGTATTTTTGAGCATGAGAAGACCTTCTAAAAAAGCTGCTAAGTATTCTGCGATTGAGACAGCAAAATATACAGAGATAAAGAAAAAAACTGCAGAGAAGGATATTCGCTCTATTAGAAATATAGCAAGGAGCAATCTGCAGAGAAATAGAAAGAGAACCGTTTTAGTATTTACCTCTCTTATTTTAAGCATTATATTTATTAATTCTTTGTGGACTGTTTCAAATAGTTTTGATGAGAAAAAATATGTTAATGCACAAATGCGAAGTGATTATTTAGTTGCATCAACAGACACTTTAAATCCTAGTATCGGTTATGTGAAACCTTCAGCAGTGTTAAATGAAAAAGCTGTTCAAGAGCTCGAAAAGAATGCCATGATTGAAAATGGAACAAAGTTATATAAAAATAAAATAGATGATTCTGTATATAATTTTGATATAAGTTATGATTGGGGGGTAAAAGTAATAGATGTCAAAATACCTAGTATAGAAATTGATGGAGTAATTACTAATAGTGCAACAACCAATTATGGATCATTGACATTAGGTAAGGATAAGAGACCGGTATGTAATGTATGTGGAATTTCAGAAAACTTTTTGAAGAAAATGGAAGTCTTGGAAGGAGAAAAGAATATTGATGAGATTAAAGAAAAACTAAAAAGTGGAGATTATATTTTGGCGGGTATTCCTGCAAATGATAATGGTAAGCCGAGTATGAGTGATATTGAAATATCACCTAAAGTCGGTGATGTTGTGACCATTTATAGGGATGGAAAACCAATAAAAGAAGTAGAAGTATTATCTCAAATTTTGGTGATAGATTCAGAACAAATATCAGGCGGAAGTTCTACAGGAGGAGGAACCATTTTGGGCCCCTGGCTTTACTTAGGAGAAGATTTATTTAAAGAATTGTATGGAGAAGATAATTTAGTAAATTACTCTTTTGATGCAGACGAGAAAGATGCTCCTGCTGTGAATAGAATGTTACAGGAACTATCAAAAGAATTTTCTGATGTGGGATTTGAAACTACAGAGCAAAGGCGTGCAGAAATCGAAAACTATAAAATGCTAGTTAGAATTTTATGTGTGCTAATTGGAGGAATTTTAGGTGTAATTGGAATTGTAAATCTTGTGAATATTATTTTTACGAACTTAATTGTGCGAAACCGAGAATTGGCGATATTTAGAAGCATAGGTGCAACCAAGAAACAATTACGTGAGCTGATTATAAGAGAAAGCGTAGGATATATTTTTTATGCGGCAATTGGTGGATTTATACTTGCAACACTTATTGATATTACTGCAATTAAAGCGATATGTTCTTCTAATTGGTTTTCAACTTTTCGGCTTACATTATTTCCGGCAACTATCGTTATTGCGTTGTATTTAATAATATCTATCATAACTTCTGAGGTAGGAATTTATTTCTGGGAAAGAGAAAGCATTACAGAACGCCTCAGAAACCTGTAGGTAAGATGATTTACAGCCACAAAAGTGCTGATAAACCTGAATACAAATGAAAGGAGGTGTAAGGTATGGCAGAACTTCAAAAAAAAATGCAGGAAGAATCTTTTGATGTAGAGGTTCAGTATTGTAATCCGGACAGATGTGAATACGATTGTTTAACGGCGCCGGACTGGTGTAACACACATATAACTTCGTTATGGTAGAAGGAGGACACTTTTATGGAAAATTTAGAAATCAGAATTCAAAAAACTACATTTGATGTAGAAACACAGTACTGTGATCCAAGTGATTGCTATCATGATTGTACTCACGAAGGAGTAAATAATTGTGATGCACATTTTACAGAAATTTGGTAAGACTGGAGGAACACTATATGGAAAAAATGGAGAAAAGAATCCAGGAAACTACGTTTGACGTAGAAGTCCAGTATTGTGATCCAGATGACTGTTATCATGACTGTAAGCTGAGTGTTCCCAACTATTGTAATGAGGTGGTAACATTATACTGGTAGAAATATCAGAAAACTTAACGTTTGTCCCTGTGGGTTTTCCTGCAGGGACACTTTTGCATTCACACATATTTTTTTAGTGTAATAATTTGGTAAGATTTTGTAAGTATACTAATTCCATAAGAAAGGGGGAAACCGTATGAATATTACATTCTGGGTAACCGAAAGATGCAATTTAGCTTGTAAATACTGCTATGTACATAAGCAGCCTAAAACAATGACATTGGAAACCGCAGAACAGACAATCAAATATTTTACTAATAAATTTGATGAAACTGTTGCAGCAGGAAAACGGATTAATGTGGCTTTACATGGTGGTGAGCCATTACTGAATTTTGATGTTATTCGGTATATTGTAGAAACCTTAAAAGAGCGATATGATGGTCATATCATTTTTACAATGACAACAAATGGAACAGTGTTTGAAAAGGATATTTACGATTTTATAAAGGGTAAGGTACAGATTTCTGTAAGCATTGATGGAAATAGGAAAACAAATGATACAAACCGTATTTATCCAAATGGCGAGTCTTCCTTTGATAAAGTAGTGGAAACCTTAAAGTTTTTAAAAGAGCAAGGTGAATACATTCGGGTCAGAATGACTGTCAATAAGGAAACCCTTCCAGTTATGGCTGAAAATTATATTTATCTGGATCAGATGGATATGGGAGTAGTAACTTTTGCATTAGATGCCGGGGCTGCATGGAACCAGCAAGATATGCAGATATATTATGAAAACTACGAAAAAATCATGGAATACATGATAGAAAAAGATAAAAAAGCAGCGCAGTATTTATTATTCAATATTAAAGAGGCAACTTTCAGAAGACGTACTGGCTGTGACGGTGGAACAAATACATTCCATATATCTGCGGATGGTGGAATTTACCCATGTGCATTAGCTGCTGATAAGGTGGATTATTGGCTGGGAGATGTTTGGAAAGGATTACAGCCGGAAAAACTGGAGGCTCTCCATAAGATTAACGAAATTCCGGTGACAGGGTGCGGAGATTGTACATTTAAACAGAATTGCTCCAGCCAGGTATGTAAACTGATTAATAAAGCATATACCGGAGATTACTACACCGTTTCTGCTTTCCAGTGCAATGAAAGAGATATTGTTTATCGAATTTATAAAAAGTACAAATATATATTGGAGGGATTCCATGTATAGTCCCAAAGTGGCAGTTGTAGACTCCGGTGTAGATACACAAAATCAGGAAATCATGGAGCATGTAATTCAGGGATTCTCTTTTCAAAAGAGTGCAGAAGAAAATGGAATTGTTGAAGAGGAAAATTTTGATGATGTTTTTGGTCATGGAACCAACTGTATCGATTGTATCTTACAATTTGCAGAGCAGGCGCAATTTTATCCTATAAAAATTGTAAATGAATTAGGAAAAACGACCAGTTCTTTACTGCTTGCCGCATTAAAAAAGTGCAGGGAACTACAGGTGGATCTCATCTGTTTGAGCCTTTCCGTAACACAAATTCTTGATCCTGCTATGGAAAAGGAATTGAGGGACATTTGTAATGACTTGGAAAAACAGGGAAAGATTATCTGTGCTTCGGAATGTAATAATGCAAAGGATACCATACCGGCAATTTATAAAAGTGTGATTGGTGTGGGGGAATTATTACCAGATGCAAAGAAAAAAGTTCTTGTAGACAGGGCGGCAAGCGTTCAGGTTCTGGCGGATATTTCACCGATATTTGTTGCAGGAAAATCTGGACGATATAATTTTTTTAAGGGAACCTCAAAGGGAAATGCTTATGTGGCAGGTATTCTGGCCAGAGCTATGCAGACAGCACCGAGTATAAAAAGCATACAGGAAGCATTAAACATACTGGAAAAGACAGAGGATCCTTTAGAAAAAATTGATTTAGAGTGCGTAGGCAAGCTCCAGACTGATGAAGTGGGACAGATGATTTTGGAAAAGGTACACAGGAGATTGTTTGAATTTGGCTGCACATCTTCCCTTGACGAAATCAGCAGGTATCCATTTCTTTCCCAAATTACAGGCGTGAATTTCTTTAATTTTTATGATTTTATCAGCGGGATATATGGGGAATTAAAAATTACAAAATTGGATTATCATACCATAAAAGTAGGTGATGTTTGTATCCTGTATAATCTGGTTGAACATTTGAGAAGGAATGTGTGTTATGAAGAAAAAGAATGTTGTTTTGGAGCAGATACGAAAGTATAAATGGGGTTATCTGTTTGGAATTATATTGGTAGCTATGGACGCTATAGTGACCTATATTTATCCCCAGTTAATTACCAATATTCTGGATAAGGCAGTTCCGGCAAAAGATCCAGGGGCAGTGATCTCCAATGTTGCATATATGGCTATATGCCAGCTTGTATCTATTACAGTAGCATTGGCATTGAGTTATCTGTTTTGCAAAATGTCAAATGGCTTTATTGTTAAAATCAAGTTATTGTTGATACAAGCAATGTTTCAGGTTGATGGAAAGGAAATAGAGAAGAAATCAAATCTGTTTATGACCAGCATGAATGCAGACGTTAATAATATAGAAATGTTATCTTCCCGTATGCTTTCCGATCTGCTGATACAAATTGTGACTGTGATTATTACAGCGGTAATCCTGATACAGATCAATCCGGTTATATTTTGGTTTATGCTTTTAATTTATCCGATTCTTATTGCTATCCAGATTTTCTTTAACAAAAAAATCATGGGGCAGTCCAGAAAAGTAATGGGAAAAATGGACATTGGGAATGGTTTGATTAAGGAGTTTGTAAGTAACCTTTACGAGTATCTGGCTTTAAATGGAAGAAATTACTATATAGATAAATTTTGCAGGAATGAAACTTCTTTGCGAAATGAAATTTTAAGGCAAAATATGTTAATGGCCTATAACCGTTCGGTACCGCAACTTATTAGTACCGCTACATTTTTGATTGTACTGGCAATCAGTGGTGTTATGGTGATTAACGGACAGGTACAGTTTGGAGAGCTGACAGTGATTATTATGTACACACAAAGAATGTTTAATCCGCTTTCTTCAATTATGCTTGTAATTGGACAGTTCCAAAAGGCGAAAGTATCAATGGACAGAATCAATGAGATTGTAGGGTGAAGCAAATGGATATATCAAAAATTGAAATAAAAGATGTGAATTTCAGTTATAAAGATGTAAAAGTATATAGAAAAAATTTGAATATGTGTCTTGAGAAAGGTTCTATTTATCTGATTAAAGGAAAAAATGGTTCAGGAAAAAGTACACTGGCCGGTATCCTGTTAAAAATATGGAACGATTTTTCAGGAACCATATTATTAGATGGGAAAAGTATTACTAATTTTTCCAGGGAAACACTTACAGAAACGATAGGAATTTGTTTTCAGAAGCCGCCGATTTTTCGTGACACCATAAGAAATAACATTGCTCTAAACGATCCTATTCCAGTAGAAAAGTATATTTCCTTATTATCATTTTATAAAGATTTAGAAGAAATGGGGCGTACATTAGAGTCGGAACTTATTGATACTGGAAGTGTTTCAGGTGGGCAGGCGCAGAAAATAGGTATTATCCGGACAGTATGTAGGGAACGTTCTGTATATATTTTTGACGAACCTACATCAAACCTGGATAGTGTTTCTAAAAAAGAATTTTATGATATGATAGAACACTTGAAACAGAACAGTATTATTATTTTATTTTCGCATGAAGCGGATGCAGAAAAAAATGCAGACTTTATTATTGAGTTGTAAAGGAGGGAACCCGATATGTATATGAGAAGTCCAAATGCAAAAGTTTTAGTACGTGAAGAAAGAGTTATTTTATGTAACACCAGAAACGGAGGCTTTGTAAAAACCTCAGAGGCTTATTTTCAGTATCTTGAAAAATATCTGGAAGAGAACAATGGGGAGTTTACCATTGAGGAAGAAGATACTGTGGTAAAGAAAAATGCCTATAAGTTATTTCAGGAACTGTGCCGGATTCATTTTTATATTTCGGAAGAACAGATGAAAAATGAGATAACCTATCCGTATCAGATCGTATATCTTTCTTTGACCAATAGGTGTAATCTAAGATGTAAACATTGTGTGGCGTCTGCTTGTATAGAAGAAGTAGACCACATGAATACGAAAGACTGGAAAAAGGTAATTGATCAGGTGGTGGTTTTAAATCCAGAACAGATTAACCTGACCGGTGGGGAACCGTTAATCCGTCCTGATTTCTGTGAGATACTGGAATATTTAAGGGCAAATTATAAAGGTGCAATTACCTTGTCTACAAATGCGTTGCTGCTGAATGAACGGCTTATGGAAATCATTAAAAAGAATGTTGATGGTGTTTCCGTCAGCCTTGATGGTTTTGATTCCTATAGCTGCACAAAAGTGCGAGGAGAAGGGATTTATGACCGGGTGATTGCCGGGATCAAAAAATTAAAAGAAGCTGGAATGGAAAAAGTATCTGTTTCCATGTTGGAAACAAAATACACTTATGGACATGATCAGGACTTTTATAAATTATGTGAAGAGTTAGATGTAAAACCATTGATCCGAAGATTTGCTCCTTCAGGAAGAGGAGAAGAGAACCAAAGAGAATTGCTTCCACCAATGGAGTACATAGAGAAATTGGAAAAACAGCATTTAAGATGTGCATTATGTCAGCCGGGTAAAAAGGAATTAAATATCAGTGAAAACGGAGATGTATATCCTTGTGCTCCACTTAGCAATTTGAAAAATCTTTTTATGGGAAATCTGCTGGAAACACCAATTACAGAAATTATTGAGAACCCGGCATGGAAAGAGGAATTGGAAAAGTTAAGACCTTGGAGAATGGAAAAATGTAAGGACTGTGATGTGAACCTGTTTTGCCATTCTTGCATCAATTTTACTCTGGGAATGCAGAGTGATGAGGAAATATTCCAGAAGTTTTGTGAAAAACAAAAAGGACATTTAGAAAAATTATTATGGGGGAATTAGTTATGAAGAATAGAAAAAGACTTTTAAAAACAGTAGGGTTATTAACAGCAGCTACAGTGATGACCGTATCTTTCAATGCAGAAAGTGTTCTTGCTTACTCAACAGGGGAAGAGGCCGCTATCGCAGTTTCAGAGGAAGATCCATACGAAAATGTTACGAAAATCAATTTGAAGGATATGTTTAACCAGAGCCAGGAGGATTACTACGTTTATTTTTACATGGTTCAGTGTCCGTTTTGCAATCAGGTAAAAGATAAAATGCTGAATTTTGCGGCAGAAAATGATAATGTATATTTTGTAGATTATGCTTTAAGAGAAAACCGCCCTTTACAGAAATATAACTGGGCGGCAACGCGATCCAAATATAACAAAAAGATAGGATATGTGGACAGTGATGGAAACAAGGTATTTTTACCAGGCGAATCGGAAGAAAAATATCAAAATATGAAGAATGATTACGGAAAACGTATGCGCTTCAATTTTGTAACCATTACTCCAGAGGATATTCCAGCATTCCCTGGTTCACAGGTAGGGGATATCTATACGGATATTCAGACACCAGAAATTGATTATGCTTCTATTACAAAATATGAAGATATGTTAATTGCAGGAGTTCCGGCTTTATATCGAATTACAAATGGAAAAATTACAGAATTTTATTTTGACTCTGTAGAAATAGAGGAGTTTTTCAATAGCATGGGAAGGTGAAATTATGGATATAAAGGAAATCTTAAACCCTATATGGTTGTGGATTTATAGAAGCTAAAAGAATTGCGGGATGGAGGAATCGACAGTATGGCCATACTTGAAACAGCGGACTTGAAAAAGTATTACGGTTCAGGTGAAAATATCACGAAAGCATTGGACGGTATTTCATTGAAAATAGAGGAAGGTGAATTTGTTGCTATTGTAGGCGTTTCTGGAAGTGGAAAATCCACGTTACTAAATATGATTGGGGGATTGGATATCCCCACTTCCGGAAATGTCTTAGTAAAGGGAAAAAACATAGGGCAGCTAAACGAAGAAGAATTAACAATTTTTCGTAGAAGGAATATTGGATTTGTTTTTCAGAATTACAATTTAATTCCCATATTAAATGTCTATGAAAATATTGTTTTTCCAGTAGAGCTGGATGGGAATGAAGTGGAGCAGGATTTCCTGGATAAGATTATCACGATTTTAGGAATTGATAAAAAACTGGAAAATTTACCAAGCGATTTATCGGGAGGACAGCAGCAGAGAGTTGCGATTGCCAGAGCTTTGATTACGAAGCCTGCTATCGTCTTGGCCGATGAACCGACAGGAAATCTTGATACGCAGTCAAGCCTTGAAGTGATGGGATTGTTAAAGCAAACCAGTAAGCGGTTCTGTCAAACTATTGTTATGATTACCCATAATATGAATTTAGCACAAATGGCAGATAGGATTATCAGAATTCAAGATGGAAAGATTATGGATATATAATAACAGGAGGGGACAGCGTGTATTCGACCAGAAACAAGAAATGTATGCTGAAACTAGCAAAGAAAGATTTCTTGAAAAATAGAACAAGAAACATTGTTGCTGTTTTGGCTATGATCTTAACAACGGTATTATTTGCTACCCTAATAACAACGGGGGTAGGAGCGTATGAGTCAGTCCAGCTTACTTTGCAGAAACAAAAAGGAAGTAAAGCAGATGCTGATATACGTTATATGACAGAGGAACAGTTTGAAAAATTATCAAAAGATGAAAGAGTTGATTTTGTCGGGCTTAGAAGACCGATTGGATTTTTAAGTAATACGAAAACACATAATATAGAATTGGATTACATGGATTCTATTGAGCAGGAATTAACCTTTTCTGTTCCTACATTAGGTTGTGCGCCTACAAAAGAAAATGAAATTGCAACAACAGACAGGGCATTGGAAAGTTTGGGAATAGAGCCTAAAGTAGGCGCAGAAGTTGAAATAGAATTTGAATTGCGAAATCAGATTCATCAATATAAGATGGTGGTTTCTGGAATATGGGAAGCACCAAATTCACAAACGAGTCTGATGTTAGTATCCGATAAATTTATGCAGGAAAATGAAGAAATATTTCCATATACTTTTGACAAAGACAGGCAATATGCCGGAACGTATTTTTCAGATATAGCATTAAAAAATACGAATAATATGGAAGAACAACTTCAGAATATTGTGCTGAGCCTGGGTGGAAATCCAGAAGATGCCAATGCAGAAAATTATATTGCTTACGCAGTTAATCGAATTACTAATCCGGAAATGAATGTATCTGTCCTTTTTATCGGTTTGGTGTTTGCTCTGCTTTTTGTATTCGCAGGTTATTTACTCATTTTCAATATTTTTGAAATTTCTGTTTTGCAAGATGTGCAGAAGTACGGTTTATTAAAAACGATAGGTACAACCCAAAAACAGATTAAGTTTTTAGTCCGTATACAAACACTGTGGCTCTTGCTGATTGCATTGCCATGTGGATTATTAATAGGATACTTTCTTGGAAAGGCAATCCTGCCATTTGCGATTGGATTTATTACAAATGAATATTCAAATTTATCGGTAGAGGTTTCGCCAAATGTAATTATTTTTATTGGGGCAGCCATTTTTACAATCTTTACTGTATTGGTCAGTGTAAGAAAACCAATCAATATAATCTCTAAAATTTCTCCGATAGAAGCTCTCAGATATTCTGAGAAAAAGGAGAACGGTAAGAAAATAAAGCATACAAAGAAAATTTCTGTTTGGAGATTAGCCTTATCAAATGTGAAGAGAAAGAAGAAAAGAAGTGTATTTATTGTTATATCCATGACTCTTTGCTGTATGCTGCTTAATTCTACTTTAATTATAGTAAACAGCATTGATATTGACAAAGCGGTAAAAGAACAGTGCGCAGCAGATGTGGTAATTGCGAATGGAAACACTTTTAATAACCTCAAAGGATATATACAACATACAGATAGTCTGGACGAGAACATAGTAGATTTGGTTGAAAATCAATTTGATATTGAAGATAAAGGTTTTATATATAAGAACACGTTAGATGACAGAGATATTACGATTGATTACGGACTGACGTATAATAAAGAAGATGTGATAAAAGAAGATGGAAAAGCCAGTATCATGGTAGATCAATATTATATTCCGTTAGGATATGATGATTTTCCGGTATGTAATGTATATGGCTGTAATGAAAATGTCTTCCAGAGATGTGATTTTCTGAAAACAGCAGATAATCTTTCTATTGCAGAAGTATATCAAAAATTGGAAGAAGGAAATTATGTTGTTGAAGCAGTACGAAAAAAACAAGGGCAGTCTTCGGTAAATACGGAGGATTTCCAATGTGAAATTGGAGATAAAATCAAGGTTCGCAGTAATGGAGAAGAAGAGCGCGAGCTTGAAGTGATTGCTCAAATGAGTGTGACCTCAACGGAGTATGAAGTCCCTAATGTTACAACAGGAATTACTGCTGTTGGAGGGGACGCTCCCATGTTTTATATTTCAGAAAACACATTTAAGAACATATATGAAAAGCCTTCTCTGATGAGTTTTTCTTTTAACGTAGATAAAGAAGAGTTAGTACCGATTATGGAACAAATAGAAAAACTTGTTGAGCAGAAGGAAGGTGAAATTGGCTGCAGTTCAGTTATCATGCTGAGAAATAGTTTGAGTGGTATTAAGAATACCGTTTATATCATTGGTGGATTTATCAGTGTGATTTTAGGTATGTCAGGATTTATTAACTTTATAAATTTAATGATTACCAATATCATTACTCGAAAAAAGGAATATGCAGTTATGCAAAGTATCGGCATGACAACAAAACAGTTAATCAGGCTTATTGTAAATGAAGGATTGTTATATGCTTTGTCTTCAGCGGTATTAGGAATTGTACTTTCTGCTTTGGTAGGCGGTACAATGATAAAAATAATCTGTAATGCAATTTGGTTTATGACCTATAAATTGCTGCTATGGCCGGCGATAACGTTATCTGTTGTAACTATAATTCTTTCGGGAGTGATTCCTGTAATTGTGTTTAAATCTTTCAATAAGGAAAGCATTGTAGAAAAAATAAGAAAAGATTTTTAAGTTGTCATTTGACAATTTTAAAATAATTTCATGAAGGGAGGCATCACTATGATGAATATGGAGCCAAAAGCACAGGAAGAAGAATTTGACATTGAAGTTCAGTATTGTGATCCTGATGATTGCTTGAGTGACTGTGTTGTAGAGGAAAATATCTGTACAGCAGTAGTAACTGGTTGGTTGTAGTAGCAAAGGAGAAAAATATGGGTGAAGTAGAGAAAAAAATGCAGACAGAAACATTTGATGTGGAAGTGCAATATTGTGATCCTAATGATTGTCTTCATGACTGTGTTCAGAGTGGATACAATAACTGTACAGCAGTAGTAACCGGTTGGTTATAAAATTTAAAAACACAAATGAAGCAAAAGGAAATGCGCCAGATAAAACCATAAGGGATAGTTTTCTGGTGCATTTCCATTATAGAAAAGGAGAGAAGAACTATGTATCCATTTCTAGTTGAAAATATGGCAGACGGGGAAGCCTATATACAAAATTTAAACATTGAAGTAAGGTCCAAAGAAGTTTGCTATTTTATGTGTGGGGAAAAGTTTGGACGGATACTGTTTGAAATTTTTTGCGGATATAGAAAACCGAAAACAGGTGAGATATTGGTATGTAATAAAGATTGGCTTGATATAGACGAAAATAGTCGTTCTCTTTTAAACAGGCGTTTGTTTGGAATAGCAGCAGAAGAGTTTCCGCTGATTGAATTTATGACGATTGAAGAAAACATTTCTATGCCAAGGCTATTAGATGGAGATAAATCCAATATAGAGGAATTGGTTAGGGCATTTAATATAGGACATTTATTACAAAAATATCCTTCGGATCTTAAACATAGAGAAAAAATGAGATGTATCTGCGCACGCGCCTTTTCTGGAGGCAGAAAGGTTGTAGTAATGTTCGACTTATTCAAAAGAATGCAGGCGCAGAGCAGGGAAGAACTTGCAATAATGACCTATCATGCAGCAAAAAGTTTGGGAATATCTGCTCTTTATATAAGCGAAGACTTAGAAGAAAATTATGGTGCCTATGATTTGCTGTACAAATATCGGCCTGAGAAAAAGGAATTTTCTATTTTTGATTATCGTGCATGAATGGAGCTGTAGAAATGGAATGTAATAGAGAATGTAGACTGCTGTTAAATGATTTGAACCGTATTCTTTTAGAACAGTGTTTGGAGCAGAGAGTTCGTTGTGGATATTTGAATGGTCCAGTGCAGGAATTAGCAGAGTGTATCAATCAGTTACTGGATTTTTGCGAAAAGGCAGCGACAAGGACATTGAATATAGAAAATGATTATCGTACTATGCGGGCAGAACTGCAGAGCAATATTCGAAATCCGTTAAGCTGCATGAAAACAAGTTGTTTTCTGGTCAACTCGCTTGTAGAAAAGGAAGATATCCAGTCTGAAAAGCTCCGGGAGTATCTTCAAATTATAGAGAAAGCAGCGGAGGATATAGAGAGTACATTAAAATGAGGAATGATTAAAAAGGTGCTGGACGGGAAATTTTCGTCCAGTATTTCTTTCTGGAATGAGAATAGAATTTACAAATCAGGAGGAGGCATACACATGAAGGTAAGCGCTTAAATTTTGGGTAGCTTTACTGTCTACGTTTTTAAACTCATAATGATAGTAAATAGATTTTTACTACACTTCCCTTGATAGGAGATAGAAATTTACTACATTTGGAGGTTTTATTATGAGTAAGAAACGTGCTCCAGGACGTTCCCTGGACGAATGGATGGAACTGGTAACCGAATGCAGACAAAGCGGCCTGACAGATGCTGCATGGTGTAATGAGCATGGGATATCTCCCAGCTGTTTTTACAATGCAGTTACCCGTCTCCGTAAAAAAGCCTGTCAGATACCGGATCCAGTTGGAAAAGCCAGCACTCTTGACCTTACATCCCATAAACAGGATGTAGTCCAGATTGCTATAGAACCGGAGTCTTCTCCGGCAGGACTGATCCCAGATAATGGGATCAGTCCTATGCACCTTGACAATTCACATACGATTGAAATCGAAGCAGACGGATTGCTTATACGAATGAGTAATAAGATCAAACCGTTACTTCTGAAGATGCTTATGGATACGCTTAAGGAGTCGTTATGTTAGCGGACATCTCAAGTGTTGATGCGATCTATATCGTCTGTGGCAGAACAGATATGCGCAAATCCATTGATGGATTATGTGCGATCATCCAGGAACAGTTTTCGATGGAGATCGACCATGCACTTTTTCTTTTCTGCGGTCGTAAATGCGACCGTATCAAAGCTATTTTAAAAGAACCTGACGGGATCGTTATGATCTACAAAAGACTGACCGCCCAGGGATCTTACCGGTGGCCCAGGAATAAATCTGAGGTCCGGAATCTTACATGGCGGGAGTTCGACTGGCTGATGTCTGGCATTGATATTGAGCAGCCAAAAGCGATCAAGGCAACGTAAAAAAGATGCACATAAAACTCTTGTTTTTTGCTGTATTTTCGGCACTTTCAAGGTCTGGTAAATCCGCTGTTTTGCTGGGAAAAGCCATTGTTTTCTGATATAATGGAAATATCAGAAACAGGAGGAAAAGGCAGTGGCAGACAGTTCCAAAGATATCCAGCTCCGTGAGCTGAAGGACATGATAAACGATCTCAAAAAGATGATAAAAACACTTCAGGCAACTGTCGATGCTGCCAATAAACGGGAAGAGGCTCTCACCCAGGAGCGGGATAATCTGAAAGAAGAGATAGACCTTCTCCGTAAAAAACTGTTTGGCACCTCCAGCGAAAAAAGGACCCTCGATATTCCAGGGCAGTTAAACTTTTTCAATGAGGCGGAGCTGGAACAGGATCCGGAGGCTGCAAAAGCAGAGGATCTTGAAGCACTCCTTCCGGAAAGAACAGCCAAAAAACGAAAATCAAGAGCTACAGATGCGGAACGTTTTAAGGGAGTTCCTGTTGAAAAAAAGTATCTGGAGCTTTCTGAGAAAGAGAAACTCTGCTCTGTCTGTGGTACCCCGCTGAAAGAAATCGGGGAAGAGTTTGTCCGCCGGGAACTGGTTTTTGTACCGGCAAAACTGAAAGTATATGAATACTACAGTAAGAGCTATGAGTGCCCGCAGTGCAGGCTTCAGGATATTCCGGTCATCAAAAAAGGAAAAGATGGCAGAGCCCATATGCTTTATGGAATGGCTTCTGCCGGAACGGTTGCCTGGATAATGTACCAGAAGTTTTGTAATGGTCTTCCATACTACCGTCAGGAAAAAGACTGGAAACAGTATGGCGTGGAGATCACCAGAGCTACTATGGCAAACTGGGTGATCCGAAATTCTGAAGCATTTTTTCTTCCTATGTATGAATACTTCCACAGGAAACTTCTGGAACGGGGATTCGCGATGGCAGATGAAACGCCACTTCAAGTTCTGCATGAACCGGAACGCCGTGCACAGACCAAGTCATATATGTGGCTGTTCCGCAGCGGTGAAGACGGAGGACCACCTATTATCCTCTATAAATACTCGGAGACCCGGGCCGGGGATAATGCCGTAGATTTTCTTCACGGCTTCAAGGGTTATCTGATGTGTGATGGCTATAGTGGATACAATAAAGTTCCAGATGCCAAACGCACAGCCTGCTGGGCACACATCAGAAGATATCTGACAGATGCCATTCCCAAGGGAAAGGCTCTGGATTATACCCAGCCATCCGTACAGGGAATGCTGTACATTAACCAGCTCTTCCACCTGGAAGATGTGATCAGATCAAAGTATTCTTCCTTCGATGCTATCAAAAAGGCTCGTCTTGAAAAAGAAAAGCCGGTAGTAGAAGGCTTTTTGTCGTGGCTTGATCAGCAAAGCCCTATCCGTGGAAGCAGAATGGATAAAGCTGTCACCTACATTCAGAATCGCCGCTCCTATCTGTCCACCTATCTGGAAGACGGCCGCTGCAGTTTTTCTAATAATCTCAGCGAAAATGCGATCCGCCCGTTTACAGTAGGCCGTAAAAACTGGCTGTTCTGTGATACACCAAACGGAGCCCAGGCCAGCGCTATCGTGTACACAATGGTAGAAATGGCAAAAGCCAATGGAGTAAACGTCTATCACTATCTTACTTATCTGCTGGAAAAACTGCCTGATGACAGGATGAGTGATGATGAATTAGAACTTCTGGCGCCATGGAATGAAACTGTCAAAGCTGAGATCGAACGTCGTGCAAACGAATCAAATCAATCATATGCGAATTGTCAAGGTGCTCCGGCTACTGAAAAGTAGTCGGGGATTTTTCTATCATGCCTAAAAATTAAGCGCTTACACATGAAGTATGTTTTTCCAGAATATAAAGAGAATGTAGTGTTGGGTAATGGGAAATTACAGTTAAATCCAATGTCCTATCAGGTTATCTACGAAGGAAAGGAGATAGACCTGACACCCAGGGAATTTGAAGTTTTATATTTACTGGCATTGAAGCCGAACTGGGTAATGCCAAAGACAAATATTTATCATTCTGTATGGGGGATTCATTATCATGATAATCAGATACCATACAGAACAGTAGAATATGTGATATGGAAGATAAGAAAAAAGATGGGATATGATATTATCGAAACGTTGGTCAATGTGGGGTATAGACTGAAAAAGTTATAATTTCCTGGAGATATAGAAGTATTGATTGTAAAACAACTATTGGAAAAGAGTATATGATATTTACAAAATGAAGGAAAAGGGAGGAGCACGGACGTACTCCTCCTAAAAAATATTTGGAAATAAGAATATTACATGAATAAATTGTATTTTGGAGTGAAAAGTATATTACAACCTGAAGCAGTGGTTGTTTTTCCTGACCATAACACGCAGTCATCTTTACATCCTTGTCCCTTTACAGTTGGAACATTATTATTATCGTTTGTGATTTTTTTGATGCTGTTTTTCTTATTTTTCATAAGGTGTCCTCCTTGTAATAAAAGATATATTTGTTGTACAAATAGTATTTTAACACACTAAAAATTTTAAACAATATATGTTGCTTTTTATACGATTTTTATGTTTAAGTAACAATATAAAAATGTATATCCATCTATTATTGGATTCTATTCAATAATTCGTAGACGTTCTACTACTGTTTTTTGCGCCATTTTTTTATAACAAAGAAATGGTACAAAAGCGGTAATTATAAACAAAGGTAGAATGCTGAGAATAACGGGAAGAAGTGTGAAATGCCATGTGAAATAGCTTAATTCACTGCCCATCATTCGAACTACTGTTAAACTTCCTATAATAGAAAGTATTAGAGAAAGAAGAAGTCCTAATACAGAATAAGCAATACCTTCATATACTAACATTCTTTTGACTTGATGCCCTGTCATTCCAACTGATTGTAGCATTGCAATTTCTTTATAGCGTGATAAGATAGAGGTCATCATGGAATTAATAAAATTTAGAATTCCAATAAGTGCTAATATTGCACAGAGTACACCACCAACAAGACGATACATGTTTATCATACCATCAAAAGATTGACGAAGGACAACTTTGGAAAGATAATCTAAAGAAGTATTGGTGTTAGTAGTATAATTTTTTAACCAGTTTTCGGTGGAAAGTAGATTCTTATCATCTACATTAAATATAGTTTTCATAGCTGGCTGTTCCGAGGAAACCATTTTGCCAAGAAGTTCATTCGTTGGAAAGATATAGTCTATTCCCATGTCAACTTGTAGGGGTGTTTCTAGAGCTTTTGGAATATCAACTATGGCAAGTACTTCATAAATTTTGTTTGTACCATCGAGTTGCGGAACACTAATGCGATCACCAGGTTGGTATAGACTTAAGGAACCATCGCCCAACATACGCATGGGAGTAACATACATACCTATTCCGGATTTCCACTTTTCAGTGTTTAATTCGCCCTCTAAAATATGTATATAGTTTGCAGGGAAATCATCTAATCCATATACATTTACACCATGTTCCTTTCGTAGCATGTAATTATCCAATTCATTTGCTACAGCATCTGATGAAATAGCAAGTTCTTGCAAATGTGTAAGATCGTTTTCTGAGAGGATTTGTTTAGAGGTCCATAAGTAAATATTTCCTATATCTTCAAGACCATTTAAGCTTTCTGCTTGACTAATAAAATCCGGAGTTACATTTGCAGTGTTAAAAGGACTATAGCTATTAATAACTGTAGTATCAGAAACAGTAAAGTCTGTTAAACTGAAATCAGAAACAAATTTATCAAAATCAAAAGAGGTTACATAAGTATAAACACTGTTAAGAAGAACAATACTAAGAGCAAAAGAGGAGATAACAATTGCTACCTTTTTCTTATTTCGCATTAGGTTGCTGCGAGCCATCATAACAGTACTAATGTGTTTACTATGTTTTTGCTTTTTTTTCACTGAATCATGTTCTACATAGTGAAGTGCCTCCATTGGAGAAACCTTAGCAGCCAGTATGGCAGGCTTTTGGCAACTAATGAAAACTGTAATTAGAGAAAACATAATTGCTACTAAAAAGATAATGGGATTTACAGTAGTAATAACATGTATATCATCTGTTAGCATATTAACAATAAAGGGAAGTAATAAGCGCCCAATAGGCCAACCTAATAACAAACCTAAAGGAATACCAATGAAAGAAAGTCTTATTGCTTTCTTATAAACAATTTTTTTAATTTGTTTTGATGTGGTTCCTAAGGTTTTTAGCATTCCATAAAAACGGATATCTTGTGCAATAGAAATATAAAATACGTTGTAAATTAAAAGATATCCCGCAATAAAAATAATCACAATTCCTGCTATAAGAGGAAGTATGGAAGAAAAACTAATACTTGCTGTTCCATAAGCATCGTTAATACTTACTCGTTCATCTAAACCATATTGAGAGGCTATTTTAAGTGCCTGATTTTCAATATTCCATTCAGTAGGCATCATCATAACACAGTCAATATAGCCACTTCCTATTGGAGGCGTGCTACCGTCAGTATTTCCATGAATGGTAGGAATGATTTCTTGAGTATATTCTTTTGATAGAAAAATTGTTTGACGGTAAGCTACGGCATCACCATCCCAAATACCGCATAATGTAAAAGAATCGTTAAAAGTACCTTCATCTGTTATAAAAGTAAGTTCTATTTGGGTTCCAAGTTTTTCAGGTAATCCCATTGCTGCTAGAACGATTCGGCTTGTAGCAATCTCTTTTTTTCCTTTTGGTAGATGACCGGTATCTGGAACATTAAATGTTAAATTGGCATAAGTATCATTACTATAGCGTAGTTCTGTTGGTGTTTTATTGAAGTCGTCTCCCGTAGCATTACCAATAATGATAGAATATCCAATACTTTTTATCTTTGGATCCGCTGATAAAAGTTTGTATTCATCACATGATAAACGTTTGATACCTGCATGGGCAGATGTACCAGTGGTTCTCATATTACTTTCTTGCATAGCTGTTTGAAGGCTAACTGCGATAGTAAATAAACTGGTAAATAGAAGTGTGGCAAGCATAACGGATAGAATGATAATTGTGTTTTTGCGTGATTTTAAGGAACGCTTTGCCAAAAGTTTGAGGATTGGTTTATTGTTATTTCCAAATAGAATATCTTCCATGTTTGTAGCTCCTTTACTCAGAAATTTTGCCGTCTTCAATACGAATAATACGATCAGCAAGTTGAGCGATTTCGTTATTGTGTGTGATCATTACAATAGTCTGATGAAATGTATGGCTTGTAACTTTTAAAAGGCTTAATACATCACTGCTTGTTTTGCTGTCAAGATTACCGGTAGGTTCGTCTGCAAGGATAATGGCAGGTTTTGAAACAAGGGCACGAGCAATCGCAACACGTTGTTGTTGTCCGCCGGAGAGATTGTTAGGCATGCTATTTAGTTTTTCATTGAGAGCTAGCATATTCACAACCTTAGACATAAATTTCTTATCAACAGTATCTCCATCTAGTTCTATCGGTAAGACAATGTTTTCATATACATTGAGGACTGGAACGAGGTTATAATTTTGAAAAATAAATCCAATATTTCGTCTTCGAAAAATAGTCAACTGATCTTCTTTAAATTTTGATAATTCCTTTCCATTTACTTTAATACTACCAGAAGTCGGTGTATCCAATCCGCCTATCATATTGAGAAATGTGGATTTTCCGCTTCCAGACGTGCCTACAATAGCAACAAACTCACCATCTTCAATTGATAGAGTTATGCCATCCAATGCTTTTGTTATATTTGGTTCTGTACCGTAATATTTTTTGAGATTTTTTGTTTCCAATATGTTCATAGTGAACACCTTCCTTTCTTTATGATAGTTATATTATAAATGCAAAACCTCACAGAAATGTCACAGTACAAGATTTTTTATCCATTGAAATGTCACAATTTCATGACATTCTATATTTTACATGGTATATGGCAGGTATATCATAAAACAAGAACCAATATTTTCCTTCGAAGTTAATTCGATATAACCTCCCTGTAAAGTTACAATTTCTCGAGCCAAAAATAGACCTATACCAATGCCATCTATATCATGGACATCATCTTCTCTGTAAAAGCGTTTAAATATTGTTCCATGATGTTCTTCTGGAATACCTTTTCCAGTGTCGGAAATGCTGATTTTTAGATATAATCCCCATGATTCTACATTTACAAGAATATTACCTTTAATCGGAGTGTATTTGACAGCATTATCCAAAATGTTGAATAATGCTTCGCTAGTCCATTTTTTGTCATGAGAAACAATCAGATGTTCTGGGCAACTAACTTCAACATTGATTTGTTTTTTTTCTGCATTCATTAGAATACCACCTAATGCGGAGGCAAGGGTATCATAGATTGGTTGCACTTTTTTATTAAGAGATATAATCCCTGTTTCTAAACGGGAAGTTTTTATCATGGCCTGCATAAGAAAATCTAATTTATCGAGCTGATTTATAGATGCTAATAAAAATTCCTTTTGTTTATCTGCTGGGAGTTTTTGGTCTATAAGAGTGCTATTGATCATTTTTAAGTTAGCAATTGGCATTTTAACTTGATGGGAAATATCCGAGATTAATTCTTGAAGCTCGGAGCGCTCTTTAATGACAGCAAGACGGTTTTCTCTCATTGTTTTATATAATTGCACTAAACGGTAGTTTATTTTGTAAAATAAATTTTCTTCTTCAACTATTGTAGGAGGTTCCATATCTCCAGACAACATATTATCAAGTGTTTTACATAAAATATCAGAAAAAGTAGTTAATTTGTGCCGAATCAACATTATGAATAGAAGCATATTAAACGAAATAAATATAGCAAAAAGTATGCAGCACAATACTGGTAAGATATTATTTGTTATTTTATATGTAATAATAACAATTGCAAAAATACCTACTAATAACATGGAATAGAAGAAAAAGCAGACTCTATTAATAGTTAATTTTATTTTGTTCATTTTTGAGATTCTCCTATCCACATGTATCCCATACCATAGACTGTTTTGATATATTGGTGATTTTTTAGTTCTATTTTGTTTCGTACTCGGCTAATAGTAGCCGTCAGTGCATGTTCATCTACAAAATTACCATCATTATCCCAAAGCTTTTTCAAGAGCATTGGTCTGGTTAATACAATATTAGGATTTTTGGATAAAATGTTTAATAGACGATATTCTAAAGGTGTAAAGAGTATTGAACTTCCAAGAATAGATGACTTCATTTCTGAGAAGTTTATATATAAAAATCCGTCATTATAACAGCAATCATCGGACTGTTTTTTTGTTCGTTCCAGAAGTACTGCCAATTTTTTTTGAAAAACACTCATATAAAATGGTTTGGTTATATAATCATCAGCGCCTAATTCATAACCTTTTAACATATCACTTTCCATATCATTTGCTGTAAGAATGATGACAATGCTATCGGGGCGGCATTCTTTGAGTTCCCGACATAAATCAAAACCATTTCCATCAGGAAGATTTATGTCTAATACAATTATATCATAATCATATTTTTTGATATAATTAGATGCTTGCTGTTTAGATAAAGCTGAATCTAATGAATAGCCAGACATACATAGATTATAGCATAAAGTGTTATTTAAAAGCTGGTCATCTTCTACTATTAAAATTCTCATAATAACATATCCTTTCTATTAATGTTAAAAATATACTGTAGTCAGTTCCTATTGGTTAAAAAATAATTTATTAATGTATTATAATTTGAGTCGTTGAAGATATCAAGAAATAATTTTGGAATATAAAATAAAAATTGATAAATCTCTTATAGCAGAGAAAGGAATAAAATAATTAAAATGTCGTAGCTTATACAAAAAAATCGTAGTGTACTCAAAAACTATTGAATTAATTAAAAAAAGCATTATTGTATAAATAAAATCAAGAACATTTAAAGAAATTTATATTTTCGGGAGGGCTAAAAATGATAAACAATGAGGACGCAGTTGTTATTTCAGATAATGCAAAATATTTATTTCACAATGATCAAGCGATTATCTTGAATAGGACAAATAGACAGTGGATAAAAATATCTAAAGAATGCTATGAGGTATTAATGCAGTGTAATGGTAAATATACAATCAAAGAACTTTTACATATGTTGATTGATAACGAAGATCGAGAATATGTAAAAAAGGTACTTGATGCTTTGGATGAAATGGAACTTATTGGAAAATCACCAATGAGAAAATTGCATGATGTTAGTTTTGCCATTTCAAATAGATGCAATCTAAAATGTAAACATTGTATGGTAAATGCAGATTCGTGTAATGAAAGAGAATTTTTTACTACTGAAGAAATTAAACAGGCGTTTGATAAAATTATTGCTGCAAATCCAGAAAATATTACAGTTACAGGTGGTGAACCATTGGTTCGTAATGATTTTATAGAACTTATTACATATTTACGTAAAAACTTTAAAGGTACAATTGGATTAATGACAAATGCAACTTTATTAAATGAAAAAAATGTTAATGCAATAGTGAACGCTGTGGATAATATTAGTATAAGTTTAGATGGTGCAAATGAAGAAACAGTTTCTTTAATAAGAGGAGCTAATGTATTCAAAAAGGTTCTTGAGGTCATAGAGCTTTTGCATAAAAAAAACTTTAATAGTATTTCCATATCTATGGTTATAACCGCAGATAATGATTTATTTATTAATGATTTTTTTGAACTTTGTAAGAAATATGGATGTAAACCAATATTAAGAGCTTTGAGTATTTCTGGTCAAGCAGAAAAAAACAAGATGTTATTAACAGAGCAACAATTGAATATTGAAAAGTCTAGTAATAACTTGAAACCTGTAAATAAGCCAACGGAGAATAATTTTTATGCTTGCTCTTGTGATGCAGGAACTACAACGTTAACAATAGAAAGTAATGGTGAAATATTCCCATGTAATCTTTTTGTTGAACCAGAATATTGTCTAGGAAATATTAAAGAAGTAAACGACTTACAGGAACTTCTTCAAAAAAATCCTAAGAAATTTATTTCAGATTGTTTGGAGGAATTTGAACCGGATACAATCTCTGAATGTGTAAATTGTGATATTTCCTATTTTTGTTGGAGTTGTCTGCACGAAGTGAAAGAATTGAAAGATAAAGGACTACTTAAACAAAAGTGTCAATATGTAAAGCGCGCTTTAGAGGGTATATGGGAGGAGAAAAATTGAATTTCAATATTTTTTTCACAAACAATTGTAATTTAAAATGTAGATATTGTTATGAGGGAGAAAAACAAAAATCTATAATTTCTCAAAAAATTATAGATCAGACATTGGATTTTATTTATTCAGTATCAGGAGGAGAGCCCATTACGGTGACGACTCATGGTGGAGAACCGCTACTTGCATTTAAAGAAATTCAATATTTTGTTAAAAATGCAAAGAAAAGGTTTCCAAATATTTATTTGCAAATGACGACAAATGCTACGTTATTGGATGCTCAGAAAATAGATTTTATTGAAAAAAATTATAATAAAATTTCAATTAGTATTGATGGAAATCAAAAGTCTCATGATGCAAATAGAGTGTTTATGGATGGTTCAGGGACTTACAATACTGTAATGAATAATTATAAAAAAATTAAAAAACGGAATATTGAACTTGAAGCAAGAATGACAATTAATCCATATAATTATATGTATACCTATGAAAGTATTCTTCACTTGATTCAGATAGGATTTACAAAGATTTTACCAGTTCCTGATGTTTTTACAAAAGAATGGACAGAGGAAATGCTACAAATATTTAAAAATGAATTAAAAAAGATTGTAGATTATATAGTCAGAAATAAACTGGAATCAATAATTGATATTGGTCTTATCGATACGGTAAAATGTAAGACAAGAAATTCTTATTGCGATGGTGGAATCACAACTTTTACGATTGATACATCAGGAAAAATATACCCTTGCATTTTATGTAATGGAAATAATCAGTACTGTATTGGGGATGTAAAAGATGGCATTGATGAAGAAAAACTTGCGTATATTCATACGTTTGATCGGAAGAAAATTGATATTTGTGAAGGATGCAAACGATATGAATATTGTAGAAATACCAGATGTAAGTTAATTAATGATATTGTTGAGGGAAATCCGTACATACCAATAGCAGTGCATTGTCAAATTGAAAATATAATTGTAGAAGTAGATGAATATATGGATCTAATCAATACTAATTAATGGTAGTAGAACAAACCCTAATAAAAAAGGAGGAAAACGATGCTTAAAATCAATAAAATTAACAAAAAAGTATTTGAAACAAATGTACAGGGACAGGCTTGTGACAATGATTGCAAAGTAAAAGTTTGGTCTGGAAAAAAAGAAGCAGATGGTTCTCAGGCGGGCTGTTGGTATACATATCAGTATACACCAAGATGGAATCCATTTGCATAGGAGGTAGGAAAAATGACAATTAAAAAAATAACAAAAACAATGCCGGTCAATGTAAAAGGCCAGGGTTGTAACGATGATTGCACAGAACATAATAAGTTAGTTGGAAAAACTGACAGAAATACACCAGGTTGTGTATTTTATGATACAATTTATACTGCAAAGGGAAATATTTTCTTCTAAGAAGAAATAATAGGGTTTGTTTTATTATAAATAGGATGGGTTTCAAATGGAATCCATCCTGATTCTTTATACTTAAATTAAAATAAATTAGGAGGTGTTAGAATGAAACCAATAATTGTAGTAATTGATTCTGGAATTGATGCTATGATAGTAGAAAATGAAACAAGGGATATATTAAATAAAGGACAATATGATAAATGTGGGCATGGGACAGCATGTGCAATGGTGATAAAATCTATAGTTCCAACTGCAAATATAATTTCAATTCCGCTATTAGATGAGAGCGCCAGAGCTACCAGTGACGAGTTAGAGTATGTACTTGAATATTGTTGTGAAGTAAATTGCCATATTGTGAACTTGAGTCTTTCTGTTAGTAATTTGCATACAAGAAAACTTGAAAAAATATGTAATCAGTTAAAGACACAGGGAAAAGTGATTGTATCTTCAGTAACAAATAGAGAACTTACAAGTATACCAGCCAATTATGATACCGTTTTAGGGGTCAGAGGGAAAGTCTTTTCATCTCCATTTACATATTGGTTTAATAATAGGAGAGAAATACAGTTAATAACTGACATGACACCTGTTTTTACTGATTTCCGATTGAATCGATATTTTATGTTTTCTGGAAATAGCAAAGCTGCGGCAGTAGCGAGCGGATTAATAGGAAGCTATTTTAGTAATGAGTTTGTAGAAAATTCTAGAGAATTGATTCATTATATGGAAAAAAAGAGAGCAAAAAGTAATTGGGGAAAACTCACATTAAAATCACAACTAGGAGAAATTTTAGCACCAACAGTTATTGAAGAAAGAGAATTGAAAACTATTCGAGAAAAGATATATCCTTTGATTAAAAAATATATAATGTTAGATCAAGAATTTTCAGAGAATGATGTATTGTTTGATTTGGGAATGATTACAGAAATAACAGTACAGGAATTATTTAAAGGACTTTCAGAATTATTTGAGATTGAAGTTAATTTGCAAAATATGATGCCTAAAGACATTGTTTCTATAAATAATATAGCAATTAAAAGAATATGCAGTGAGCAAGGAAGAAGATATGTATAAAAAAATGTTGAGTTATACTAAAGGTAATTTTAAATGGTATTTTGTTCTTTTTATTTGTTTAGGAATTAAAAGTGCAGAATCGCTTATATCACCTTTGATTGTATCTAAAATAATAGATCAATCTATAGGAAAAGGGGATATTATTGAGATAATTCAGGGTAGCATATTTGCAATTTTTTTGTATTTGAGTGCTAGTCTTGCAGCAGTAATATCACAAGGAACTACTACTAAAATAGAAAGAAGAATTACAGTAAATATTAGACAGAAGTGTATTGAAAGTTGTTTTAAAAAAATGGAGCATTTTATACAAACTTAAAGAGTAGTGATATAATGACTATATTGATGCAAGATATAGAAAACATTTCTAGTATGCTTTCGGGTGAAATTATAAGTGTGTTATATGATATAGTTATGATTTCTGGAATTTCTTTTTTTCTAATTTATACATATTGGAAATTAGCAATAGTTGTATTTCTAGCATTATTTGTTTTGCTCTTTATACAGAAAAAATTAAATAAGAAAATTGAGAAAGCGACAGAAGAAAGCCGGGAAAGTGCAGTTCAGTTGCAGCGACCAATACAGGAAATGGTAACAAATATGTTATCATTTATTATGGGAAATATGGAAACATTCCAAGAAAATAAAATTCAAATAAGAGAACAAAATTTTACAAAAACCAAAATTAAAACAGCTGTTACAATTTCGGAATTCAGTGCTACAATCAGTCTTATATCAGGAGTATTGGTTGTGATTATTATTGGTTTGGGTAGTATACAAGTTATAAATGGTGAAATGAGTATTGGAGTACTACTCGCATTTGAAATATATACTCAAAGATTTTTAAGTCCTTTATCTGATTTATCTAATATTAACGCAAACTTATCAGCTTTGAATGTTTCTTTAAGAAGAATTGAAAAATTTTTAAATGAAGATAACTATATCAACTTTGGAGTGGAAATACCAGGGGAAAGCGGAGACATCATCTTTGACAATGTGACATTTGGATATAAAGAAGACAGGGATGTTTTAAATAATATCTCATTGCTAATCAAGAAGGGTAGAGTTCACGCATTTGCTGGTGAAAGTGGATCGGGAAAATCAACAATTATAAATTTGCTTTATGGATTATGGCAAAATTATTCGGGAAATATTTTAATAAATGGCAAAAATATTAAAAATGTGTCAATTGAAAACTTAAGAAAAAGAATAAGTATTGTAAGCCAAAATATTTTTTTAGTTGACGATAGTATCTTGAATAATATACTTTTAGATGATGATTCTCCAGATTTGCTTAGAGCTGAAAATGCGTTAAAGCAGGCAAAAATATGGAAGTATATTAATTCTTTAGAGCAAGGTTGGAATACAAATATTGGGGAAAATGGTATTTGCTTATCAGGAGGAGAAAAACAGCGTCTTGCGATTGCTCGTGCAATATATCGTGAATCAGATATTATTATTTTTGATGAAGCCACATCCATGCTTGATAATGAAACGGAAAATAGTATTGTAAAAAATATATTAAATGTATTTGATAAGAGTACAATTATTATGATTGCACATCGTTTGACAACAATAAAAAATGCAGATAAAATCTTTGTTTTAAATAAAGGGGAAATTATAGAAGAAGGAACTCACGAAGAATTACTTATTAAGAAGGGATTTTATTATAATTTGTATTGTTACCAAACAAAGTAAAGAAAAATAATGCATTACCACATAAGGACTTTTGATTAAATAACAAAAGTTCCTTATGTGACATTAAAAGTTATAAGAATCGATTATTTGTTTAATAATATTTATTAATTGTAACTTTTTAGTATCTGGGCATGTATTAATAAGTTCGAGAAAAATATGATTGCTGGATGGACTATCTCCAAAAAGGATATAGTCTGTAGAGATTAGTAGATTGGTAGAAAGTAAGACTAATCTTTTGAGAGATACTCCACGTATGCCACATTCGATATCCGCAATAAATTTGGGGCTAACATCTAACAATTCTGCCAGCTGCTCACGACTTATATTTAGTTCTTCTCTCCTATGCCTGATTCTTTCACCCATGCTTTTTGAATCTATGGTTTTCATATGGCTCCCTCCGTTTAAAGATTATAATTATTAATTCCCAAAAACAAAATAAACTATTAGTGTTGAAAAAAGTTATTTAAAGTTATAAAATATTTCAAAAAGGAGTACCTTCAATGAAGATTACAGATTTAGAATTGAAATGTTTTATCAAGAGAATAGAAAAAAAATATCCTAATAAAATTTCTTGTTTTTTTTATGATAAAAAAAATTTACAAGGTGAGTATCGAAAATTAGGACATGCATTAAAATGGACTTGGAAGATCATAGATGAACTTTGCCATGATGATGAAATCCAAAATTTCTATATTAGACTGCATAAATTTCATAATTGGTATATAATTAGGATTGGAGGTAATGGTAAAATTACTTTTAAAATGGAAAAATCTATGTATGAAATTTCTGGGGAAAATATAATACAAATTTTAAATTCTGAAAATAAAGAATTTATTATCACAGCATCTTACACAGAATTATAAAAATGTGGTAGATTATACATAAAATTCGTAGTTTATCCAAAATTATTGAAATATCTGTATTTAAGAACTATAATCTATTTCGATAAAATATTTGGAGGTAGTATAAATGGTGAGAAATATTAAAAATATTACAAAAAAAATGATTGTAAGTGCTGCGTATAGAGAGGCTAAAAAAAGTGCAAATTCAACATGTGCATTTTTACATGGACAACCTAGATTGCCAGAATGTGTGAAAAAATTGAATAAGTCTAATGAATAGAAGGGGAGAGAAATGGCTTGCTCGTTATTTTTTGTTAGACGAAAGCGTTCCATTAGATGAAGTAGAAATATACTTGTATGGTGTAAGGTTACTTATAAAAAAATTATGTCATATTATATTTATCATATTATTGGGCTTCTTCTTTGGCGAATTTTTTAGTATAGCGATTTTTTTGATAACATACGCACATATTAGAGAATATTCCGGAGGCTATCATGCAGATTCAACCATAAGATGTTATGGTTGTACTATTGTGGTTACGCTGTGTGCTATCGGATTAGTGAAAATTTTATCTCAAATTTCATGGCAATGGGGTCTATTTAGCTTATTGATTGGAGGAAGTATAATATGGAAACTTTCACCTCAGGAGGCGGTTAATAAGCCGTTGTCAGAAAGAGAGAAAAGGAAGTACCAAGATATTACTCATAAATATCTTCTAGTATCAGGTGGAATATCTGGTTTGGGATTTGTTAATCCCTTGATTATGTACAGTATTAGTACAGCTTGGATGATTCAAGCAATTATGCTCATAATGGGAAAATTTAAAAGTACACGTGGCTGTAGAAAAAGAATCTGAGCATTATGGATTCTTTTTCTATTTCTCAGAAAATTACTTTGAGAATGCGGAGGAAAAAAGAATTTGATTAAAGTAGCAATATGCGATGATGATAAGGATATTCGCATGAAAATTCATCTCGTTGTGAAAAATTATTTTTCTGAAATTAAACGTCCGTTGTGGTCTGTTGAATTTAAAAGTGGAATAAAATTATTAGAATCACATATACGTTTTGATATTATTTTTCTTGATATAGAAATGCCAGGTTTAAACGGAATAGAAACTGCATTGAGATTAAGAAAATGGGATGTGAATAGTAAGATTATATATGTTACAAATTACGAAAATTATAAAGCGTCTGCCTATAAAGTACATGCTTTTGATTATATAGATAAACCAGTAAATAAGAATGATGTGATTGCTGTGTTAAAGGACGTTGTTTATTATTTGGATCATACAATAGAAAAACAGAAATATGCGTTCAAAACCGAAGAAGGAATTATTACTTTAGAATTAGATGAAATTTTTTATTTTGAGTATTTGTCAAGAAAAGTGATTATACATGGAGTGAAGGGTAATTATACTGCCACATATCAACACTAAAACCTCAAAATTTACGTTAATAGAAACCTCGCTAAATTAGGTTTCAA
>OASX01000276.1_pt1 | contig 57190 bp, 52 predicted proteins | sample 1516531 | NCBI WGS metagenome assembly OASX01 (sample SAMEA2579911, study PRJEB22360) | human gut metagenome | biome: human gut; feature: human-associated habitat; material: faeces | place: Denmark | collected 2008/2010
GAAATACAGTAAACCCCCGGCAAAAAAAAAAAACCACCCGCCAGTCAAAAGCTGCCACCAGCCCCACAGAGGCTGCGATCCCTTTCCCTCCTTTAAAATGCAAATAGAAGGGAAAGTTATGTCCCAGGATACATCCGGCTCCGGCGTACAGCTCCAGCAGCCTGACAAGCTGCGGGTGGCTCCTGCCGAAGAGCAGATAAACGGCCAGGATCGCCAGGGCGCATTTGAGGCAGTCCCCCAGAAGGGTAACCGCCCCTGCCTTCTTGCCCAGGGTGCGGAGCGCATTGGTAGTCCCCGCATTCCCGCTTCCGTGTTCCCGGATATCAATTCCGTTTTTTCTTCCGTAAATATAAGAGGTCTGGAACAGACCAAACGCATAACCAATCAGCAGACTTACAATTCGTACCAGCATTTGTCATCCTACTCCTTTTCTTTGCGTTCCCTTATGATGAATTTCAGGGAGGTTCCCTTAAATCCAAAGGTATCTCTGATCTTATTCTCCAGATATCTGGTGTAGGAGAAATGCATCAGTTCCTTGTCATTGACGAAAATAACGAATGTAGGAGGCTTAACCGCCACCTGGGTAATGTAAAACAGCTTCAGGCGCTTGCCCTTGTCAGAAGGCGGCTGCTGCATGGCAACGGCCTCTGTCATGATCTCATTGAGCACACCGGTCTGCACCCGCAGTGTCTGATTCTCCAATACCATATCAATGGTCTCAAAAAGCTTTGGTATCCTCTGCCCTGTCTCAGCGGAAATAAAAATGATCTCCGCGTACGGCATGTAGGACAGAACCTCTCTGACTTTATTGGTAAACTTGTAGATCGTCTTATCATTTTTCTCGATGGCATCCCACTTGTTCACTGCAATGATGATACCCTTGCCTCTCTCATGGGCAATACCTGCGATCTTGGCATCCTGCTCTGTGACGCCCTCTGTGGCATCGATCATCATGACCACCACATCCGCGCGCTCCACAGCCGTCACGGTACGGATAATACTGTAGCGCTCCAGCTCCTCTTTGATCTTGCTCTTCCTTCTGAGTCCTGCCGTATCGATGAAAATATACTCTTTATCCTTCCATTCCACCTTTGTATCAATGGCATCTCTGGTGGTTCCCGCAATATCGGATACGATGACACGGGATTCCCCGATCAGCTTGTTGATCAGTGAGGATTTTCCCACGTTTGGTTTTCCCACCACGGCGATCTTAGGAATATCTTCCTCCTCACCGTCTTCTGCGTCCTCATCAAAGTACTCCACCACTTTTTCCAGCATATCACCGATTCCCAGCTTTCCGGTGGCAGAAACCGGCACCGGCTCCCCAATCCCCAGATTATAGAACTCATAGGTATCCATAATAAACTTGTCAAAATTATCTACCTTATTCACCACCAGAATCACGGGCTTACCGCTTCTTCTGAGCATGTCCGCCACCTTGGCATCGGAATCCACAAGACCCTGGCGCACATCTGTAATGAAAATGATCACATCTGCAGTATCTATGGCAATCTGCGCCTGCTCCCGCATCTGTGACAGGATAATATCCCTGCTGTCCGGCTCAATACCACCGGTGTCAATTAACGTAAAGGATTTATCCAGCCAGTTCACATCTGCGTAGATACGGTCCCTGGTCACCCCCGGCGTATCCTTTACAATGGATATCTTCTCTCCTGCCAGGGCGTTAAAAAGTGTGGACTTTCCCACATTAGGTCGTCCAACAATTGCTACTATCGGTTTGCTCATACATCTGTCTCCTTCTATGTGCTCTTCCCGCCTCTTTTTCCAGAAGGGCTGACACCAGGGAGGCGCCGTCCTCTTCCACTATTTTTACGGGAATTTTTAACTGTTCTTCCACCTGCTCTACGGTTACATCATCCAGAAATACATTCTCCCCGCTCCTGAGCAGATTGCAGGGCAGAAGCAGGTATTCTCCCAGAGGCCTGCCCTGAAGCTGTGCTATGATATCCTGCCCGGTCAAAAGACCGGACACTGTGATCTTCTCTCCGAAGAAATGGTTGCGGATACAGTATCCGTGGATCTTAACCTTTGGATAAAGTGTTTCGATCCGGTCCGCGTATCTGCGGATAAAAGGATACGCCAGGGAACCGGTGGCAAAGGACACCTCCAGCGCCCGCTCATCTCCGGAAAGTCCAGCGACAGCCTCCTCTACTTCGTTCTCCAGCAGGCGCAGCATACCCACACCGTTCTCAAGCTGCAGGTAGCCGTCATACCTCTCTTCAGGAGGCAGCTTGCGCCCGGCAGTCAGATACCATTCATCACTTGCGTGGATAAAATGTAATCCATATTCTTCATATAACCGTTTCTGCCATGTTTCAATCAGGGAAATCACATTTTCGGCATCTTCTTTTCCAAAGGACTGAAGCGGCCACAGTCCATCCCTGTATTTGCTCAGCCCCACAGGCACAACAGAAACGCTTTTCAGGTGGGGCAGGTATTTTGCCAGCTCCTCAATACTTCTCTCCAGCTCTTTGCCGTCATTGAGCCCTTTGCAGAGCACAATCTGGCCATTCATCTCAATTCCCGCCTCATAGAGTCTCTGCACTTTAGGGAAAATGTCCCCGGCAAAACGGTTGTGCAGCATTTTACAGCGAAGCTCGGGGTTGGTCGTATGGAAAGAAATGTTGATAGGCCCCAGATGATAATGGATGATCCTGTCAATATCATGGTCGCTCATATTGGTGAGCGTCACATAATTTCCCTGTAAAAAGGAGAGACGGGAATCATCATCTTTAAAATAGAGGGTCTCTCTCATGCCCGGGGGCATCTGGTCAATAAAGCAGAAGACACAATGATTGCTGCAGGAACGGTATTCGTCCATGAGACTGTTCTCAAATACGATTCCCAAGTCTTCCTCGTAATCCTTCTCCACCTCCAGCTCCCATTGCTCACCGTCCGCTTTCTGCACAAGAACCTCTATATACTCATCATTCACCAAATAGTGGTAGTCAAAGACATCCTCAATCTCCTGTCCGTTGATAGACAAAAGCTCATCCCCCGGAGCCAGTTCCAGCTCCTCGGCAATGCTTCCGGCTTCCACTTCCCGGATGATATGTCTGCATTTTTTCACAATTTCTCCTCATTTCTAAACGGGTCTTTTTATACCCGCTATTTATTATCATACCAATAAAGCATAAAAAAAGCAATAATTTCCTTGACGCTGCTCACTTTCTGATGTTATAACTTAATGTGTAATTATATGTCAAAAAAACTCTAACGGAGGTCATTATGGTCAATATCAGTTTACTGGAGAAGTCCATTCCGGTGGCACCTATTAAAATAGCAGCCCTGGACAGCTGCAAAGAGCTGGCCCAGCAGGTGGATTCCCATCTGGTACAATTCAGAAAGGAATTAGATTCTCACAATCAGTCCGGACTTAATTTCCGCGGCTACACAGCAGATACTTTTCTTCTTGACTGCAAGTGTCCACGCTTTGGCTCAGGTGAAGCGAAGGGCATCATCAATGAATCCGTGCGCGGCACGGACCTCTTTATTATGGTAGATGTATGCAACCACAGCCTGACCTATAAAGTCAGCGGACATGTCAACCACATGTCTCCGGATGACCACTACCAGGATTTAAAAAGGATCATCGCCACTGCTACGGGAAAAGCGCACAGGATCAACGTGATCATGCCTTTCCTATACGAAAGCCGTCAGCACAAGAGAAGCAAGAGGGAATCCCTGGACTGCGCGCTGGCACTGCAGGAGCTGGTGCAGATGGGGGTATCCAATATCATCACCTTTGACGCACATGATCCGCGGGTGCAGAATTCTATTCCCCTGTCCGGTTTTGACAACTTTATGCCCACTTATCAGTTCCTGAAAACCCTGTGCGCGTCCATCGACAACTTCAGGATTGACAATGAGCATCTGATGATCATCAGCCCGGATGAGGGCGCCATGCAGAGGGCTGTGTATTTTTCCAATATCCTCGGCGTGGATATGGGTATGTTCTACAAACGCCGCGATTACTCTACCATCATAAACGGCAAGAACCCCATTGTGGCCCATGAGTTCTTAGGTGACTCCGTGGAGGGAAAAGATGTGATCGTCATTGACGACATGATCTCCTCAGGGGAAAGCATGCTGGATGTGGCAAAACAGTTAAAAGACCGGAAAGCAAGGCGTGTCATTGTCTGTACCACATTCGGACTCTTCACTGACGGCCTGGAAAAATTTGATGAATATTATGAAAAAGGGTATATTTACCGCGTCATCACCACCAACCTGAACTACAGAAATCCGGACCTTTTAAACCGTCCTTATTATCTGGAAGCAGATATGAGCAAATATCTTGCAAGTATTATGGACATTCTGAACCATGACCTGTCTGTAGAAAAAGTCCGCTCTACAACGAAGAAGATCAATATGCTGCTGAACCGTTTCTCATAAATCCGCACACGGTTTTCGGCACGTCGAAAAGCAAAAAAATCCTCCGTACACAGCGTATCCAAACGCCTGTACGGAGGTCTTTTTTAATTTAACTGATATACATCTGCATATCCCACACCAAAGGAAAGTGCCTGGTCATGGGTATCGTGATAGATATCCACATTACCGTAAGGTACTCCTCTGTCTTCCACTACATAGACGCCTCCATTGATCAGAAGCTTTGTTCCAAATGGAATACCATTCATGGCAACAGTCCTTCCCGCCTGGGGAACAGTTCCGCTGGCTGTGTATCCCTGTCCATGACATAGGGCACAGTTACAATATCCGGTCAGTCTGAACCTGCCCAGATATTTTCCCTGGGAATCATCAGAGGAGGTATCTTCCTGTTCTGTGATCTCCTGTGATGTCTCTGTATCGGAAGAATTCTCTTCCTGTACATCATCATAGCTCTCAGAGGATTCCTGTGAGGCACTCTGCTGTGCGGCTGCCTGCTGTTCTGCGGCCTCCTGCTGTGCCTTTCTTGCTGCTTCCTCCTGGGCTGCTTTCTGCGCTGCAAGCGCTGCTGCCGCTTCCTCATCCTTCTGCTGCTTCATCAAGCTGTCAATCACGGCTTCCTGGGAATTTACTTTCTCCAGCAGCTCTTTTGCTGCGCTCTGTTCACTGTCAATCTGTGAACTATATGTATCGATCTGCTTGGTTGTATTTCTCACCAGGTCGGATACCTCCGCCTGCTTGTCCATACTTTCCTGCTTCAGTTCTTCAAGCGCTTCCTGCTCTTTTTTTACACCGGCTTCTTTGTCTTCAATCTCCTGCTGTGTCTCTTTGTAGAGGTCCAGCATCTTCCGGTCGTACTTTGTAAGCTGCATAATGTTCTCTGCCTTGTTCAGGAAATCAGTGAAGTCCTTTGCCTCTGTCAGCATAGTCATGTAGGAATCATTGCCGTTCTCATACATGTACTGAATCCGAAGCTTCATGCTCTCATACTGCTCTTCCCTGCGGGCTTTCGCATCATCCAGTTCTTTCTCGATCTGTTGTAACTCTGCCTGCTTAGCATCTGACTTTTCCTGTAAATCTGAGAGGTTCTTACTCAGGTCCGTAAGCTGCTGGTTTAACTCCGTAAGGTATGCCTCCAGATCACCTTTTTTGGCTTCCAGAGAGCTGATCTTATCCTGTGAGGCGTTCAAATTACTCTGTGTCTCAGTTTTCTGCTGTTCCGCTTCTGTAATCTTTTTCTGTGTTGCAGACGCGTATACCGGAGTTATGGTAAGACTTGCAATCAGGAATGTCAAAAATAAGCTTGTACATTTTTTATTTCTCATATTCTAAGCTCCTTTTTTATTACGAGCATAATTATAACACATAGATTACTAAATGCAAAGCTTTTTTACGTTTTTTGTAACAACTATGTAATATTCACAAAAAAACAACCCTGAAATTTATGCATTAAGTCAATTGATTTCGCACAATCCGAGGAAAGCTCCCAGATTCCCCCTTTTTCCCTTACTGGCTCTGTGGGAGAATAAAAAGTCAGGATTACAGCAGGTACAGATTCCCGGATAAGAAATATGAGCAGGAAGAATACCCGACTCAGCAAAGATCAGCGCATTGGCTGCCCAGAGATCCAGAAGATACTTGCCATGACCTTTGTTTATCAGTATCTTCCCGTGTTCTGAAGCCGGAAACGCGCTCATAAACTGTTCTGCCACGTCCTCACTCACCTCATAGCATTCCTGACAGATGGAAGGCCCTATAGCCGCCAGAATATCCTCCGGCCTGCAGCCGTATTCCCTCTGCATGGTCTCCACAGTCACCTTACCGATCCTGCCCACTGTTCCCTTCCAGCCGGAATGGGATAGGCCGATAACCCGCTTCCCGGGGTCCACAAAATACAGGGGGACACAATCCGCATAAAATGTGGCAAGCACCAGTCCCGGTACATTTGTCACAAGCCCGTCAACATCCGTGTAGTCCCGGTCAGCGGCAAACCCTTTGCCTCTGTCCGCCTCTGTGACCACACGTACATTCGTGGTATGTGTCTGGTCAGAGCAGACAATCTGTTCCGGTGAAAATCCTACCGCGGCGGCAAGCCTTCTGTAATTTTCCCTCACATCCTCCTCGCGGTCGCCTCTGGAAAAACTCAGGTTCATGGAAGCGCAGTCGCCCCGGCTCACCCCGCCCAGTCTGGTGGAAAATCCATGCACAATGCCCGGAAGCTCTTCAAAAGCCTGGAATGTCAGGTATGTGACACCATTTGTTTCATGTATCTTCATATGATTTTCTGTCTCGGATTTCCAATGAATTTCCATATCTGTGTCCTCCCTTTTTTCTTTATATGTGGTATAAAAACGCATCCTTTATAAGCACCGTTTCATCCGGCGTGATCCCCACCACATCGAACCTGCAGGCTGTGTCCTCCGGCAGTCCTCTTTCCATAAGATAAAACAGCGCCGTATGACATATCCGGCGCTGTTTTTTGTTATCCACTGCAAGAAACGGACCGCCGCAGTCAGCGTTCTCCCGGAATTTCACCTCAATAAAACAAAGGTACTCCCCGTCCATGACGATCAGATCGATCTCACCCTGCCGGCAGCGGAAGTTCTTCTCCAGAATCCTGTAACCCTGCTGCTCCAGATACCGGGCAGCGTTCTCTTCATACCACGTTCCTGTCTCTCTTGCGGATCTTTTCATATTTTGTCATCCTCAGTCTATAAAATTCCTGATAAAAGTGGCACGGTGAATGGGAGATGGCCCGTATTTCCTGATCGCCTCTATATGGGACGCCGCTCCGTATCCTTTATGGGAGGCAAACCCGTATTCCGGCATCACCTTGTCATACTCCCTCATAAGCCGGTCCCTGGTCACCTTGGCGATAATACTGGCAGCGGCAATGGAAATACTTTTGGCATCGCCCTTTATAATAGGAACCTGGGGAATATCCATCTGCGGTATGGTCACCGCATCATTTAACAGGATCTGGGGCCGGACTGTGAGTTTGGATACCGCCTCCCGCATGGCTTCATAGGTTGCCTGCAGAATATTGATCTCGTCAATCCTGGCAGGCCCTGCATATCCCACGCCAACACTGACAGCCTCTTCCATGATCACATCATACAGCTCCTCCCGCCTCTTCTCGGAGAGCTGCTTGGAATCGTTTAAATAGAGCAGTCTGCAGTCTTTTGGAAGGATCACGGCTCCGGCAACCACCGGACCTGCAAGAGGGCCTCTTCCGGCTTCGTCGATGCCGCAGACATAGCCCAGATGCTCATACTGATACTCATAGGCTTTCATTTTTTCAATACGTGCACGCTCCGCCTCCAGCTTTTCCTGCTGTTTTCTGGCCTTCCCGATCAGGGCCTGCACACCTTTCCGCTCATCCTCCAGATAAAGAGCGCACAGATCATCCAGCTCTGTTTCCGCTGCATTCTGAAATTCTGTACGGATTTCCTGAATACTTTTCATCTTCTGTCTCATCCTTTGTTTTTCAATAACACCCCGCTGCAGCAGTACAGACAGATCTGCGCATTTGCTGCGCTGACCCGGCCCACTGTAAAACGGATTTAATGGCCGGCTGCGGGTTTCACACCTGTTCCAGCGTAATTCTGCCGATTTTTCCGTTCCGGAACTCCTCCAGCAGAATGTTGGATGCTTTTCCATAATCCAGCTCGCTGCCTTTCTGCAGGCAGTTTCTGTTTACGGCAATGGCCTCCAGCATTTTCAGGCGGTCCTCGGATTCCTCCACGTCATAGCGCTCTTTTAAAATACCCTCATAATCTCTATGGAGATATCCCAGAAGCTCCAGGGAAAGTTCCTCCAGATTCAGAATCTCATCTTTTATGGAGCCCACCATAGCCAGCTTGGCGCCTACGCTCTGGTCCTCGAATTTTGGCCAGAGAATGCCCGGTGTATCCAGAAGCTCCACATTTTTATTGATACGTATCCACTGCTTTCCTTTTGTCACACCCGGCTTATTGCCGGTCTTTGTACAGGCTTTTCCGGCAAAGGAATTGATAAATGTGGATTTCCCCACATTGGGAATCCCCACTACCATAGCTCTGACCGGACGGTTCTGAATGCCTCTTTTCCTGTCTCTCTCTATTTTTTCCTTACAGGCCTCCATGATCACAGGAAGCACCTGGCGGATGCCTGCCCCGCTTTTGGAATTTGCCTTCACGACAAAGAACCCTTTCTCCGTAAAGTGCTGGGTCCACTTTTCATTCTGCCGCTCGTCTGCCAGATCCGATTTGTTCAGCAGAATCAGCCGGGCTTTATTTTTGCCCAGCTCGTCGATATCAGGATTTCTGCTGGAAACGGGGATTCTGGCATCCACCACCTCAATGATCAGATCGATCAGCTTTATATTCTCCTGCATCATGCGCTTTGCTTTCGTCATGTGCCCGGGATACCATTGATAATTCATAATTGTTCCTCTCTGTCTGTCAGCTCTTGATGAGGCCGAATTTTCCAAAAGGAGAAACTCTCAGCCATATTTTGCCCACAATATATTTCTGCTTTACATTTTCCACCTCGGCAAAACGGCTGTCCTCACTGTTGTTCCGGTTGTCTCCAAGTACAAAATATTCGTTTTTTCCCAGTGTGATCTGTGTCTCTGCCAGTCCGGGATTGCTGATTTTTGGAAAATCCTTCTTCTCCATATAAGTCTCCCCATTGATCAGGATCAGCCCGTCCTTAATCTGCACCGTCTCACCCGGCAGACCGATGATGCGCTTTACATGCATACTGGAATGCTGCTTGGCGTCCTTCTTAAAGGCCACAATATCGCCCCTCTCCGGCTCGCCCAGCTTGTATGACCCTTTATTGATCAATACCTTGTCTCCCGTAGCCAGTGTGGGTTCCATGCCGCCCTCCTGCATGACAATGGTCTGGCAGAAAAAAATGGATACCACTGCAGCTAATACAAGAACCACTGCGATCTCGAATACCCATATGAGCAGAGGGCGCACATGGCCGTCTTTGGAAAACTCCGGTCCTTTACTTTCTTTTTTCTTCATGGCAGCATCCTCTTATCCATTTAGAAACAGGGACATATACATAAGTATGTGTCCCTGTTTTCTAAACATTATTATTTTACTAATTCTTTTACCTTAGCTGCTTTACCAACGCGCTGTCTTAAGTAGTTCAGTTTTGCACGTCTTACTTTACCGCGTCTGATCACTTCCACTTTCTCCACATTGGGGGAATGCAGCGGCCATGTTTTCTCAACGCCGATTCCGTTGGAATTCTTTCTTACAGTGAAGGTCTCACGATTGCTTCCACCCTGTTTTTTCAGCACAACGCCTTCAAAAATCTGGATTCTCTCGCGGTTACCCTCTTTGATCTTACCGTGTACTCTTACGGTATCTCCCACATTAAACTGCGGAACTTCTGCTTTCATCTGAGCAGCTTCGATGTTTTTGATGATTTCGTTCATGATCTTTTCTCCTTATACTCTGGATGTTCTTAATGCAGTGTGCAGCAGAGGACCATCTCTTTTTTACAACGAGTATAATTATACTATGAGTGCTGCGAGATTGCAAGTATTTTTTTCTTGCAGCGGCAAAATACTGCATAACCGGCATACCCCAAAATCGTCCCCAGCACATTGGTGAGCACATCGTCTGTCTGGGCATATCCTCTTTTTGTGAGGAACTGGAAAAGTTCAATGGACAGACTGACTGCACATCCCATACATAATGTACTCCAAACCCGCCTCATTTTCACGGAGACCACGGGCAGCAATACACCAAACGGAACAAACAGCAGGACATTTTCCAGGACAAAAGCATCCCCGCGCGGCCCGCTGCCAAGGGTACTGAAAGGCATCCAGTCGATCCCGTCCCTGCTGCCCGGTTCTCTTGACAAAAATGTGATGAACAGAAGCATACACAGATATCCCACAAGAACTGCCGCGCCTAAAAAGCGCCTGCGCTGTCCCTCATTCTGTCCCCGGACTTTTGTCAGCAGAGAAATCGTCAGGCCAGCCGCAAAAAATGCGGCAAGTCCTGCAAAAAAGTATTTCCCCACATCCGCGATATCTCTTATTAAATAGTGTATCAGTTCGCCTGTATACTGTCCCATACCCATGTACTCCCACTCTGTCAGACTATGGCAAAAACCGCCGCGGCACTTGGAATACTTTCTGTTTCCTGTTCACACGCCACTGTCCCGCGGAAAATCCCGAGGCAGCCAGCGCGGTTACTATACCAGGTATTTTCCGTCCAGTACATCTTTTAAATAGGCACCGTACTCGTTCTTTTTCAGAACCTCATATGCCTCCATGACCTTTTCCCTGGAAATCCATTTATTGTGGTAAGCAATCTCCTCCAGGCAGGCAATTTTTCTGTGCTGATGGTCTTCCATGGTCTTTACGAAATTAGTTGCCTCCACCAGAGATTCATGTGTTCCTGTATCCAGCCAGGTAAATCCCTGGCCCAGAAGTTCCACGTTCAGCTCGTTCTGCTCCAGATAGATCCTGTTCAAATCCGTGATCTCCAGCTCTCCCCTTGCGGACGGCTTCAGATTCTTTGCATACTCCACCACCTTATTGTCATAGAAGTAAAGGCCAGTGACACAGTAATTGGACTTTGGCTGTGCCGGTTTCTCTTCAATGGAAACCGCCTTGCCCTCACTGTCAAACTCCACGATTCCAAACCGCTCCGGATCATCCACATAATAACCGAACACGGTAGCTCCTTCTGTACGGGCTGCCGCTGCGCACAGTCTCTTTTTCAGTCCGTGTCCGTAGAAAATATTGTCACCCAGGATCATGGCAACACCGTCATCTCCTATGAAATCCTCACCGATGACAAATGCCTGTGCCAGTCCGTCCGGGCTTGGCTGTACCGCATAGGACAGTTCAATGCCAAACTGATGCCCATCTCCCAAAAGAGCCTCAAACCTGGGAGTATCCTCCGGTGTGGAAATGATCAGTATCTCTCTGATTCCCGCCTCCATAAGTACGGACAGCGGATAATAGATCATAGGTTTATCATAGATAGGTAAAAGCTGTTTTGATGTCACCTTGGTCAGTGGATACAGTCTTGTTCCTGATCCGCCTGCTAAAATAATTCCCTTCATACTCTGTACCTCTGTTTCTTCCTGTATTTTAGATTTCCGGCAGCTGCTCTTATGCACAGGCAGCGCATTACTTGCGCAGACCCGGCTGCGCAAGTATATTTTTTCCGGTCAAAAAGCACGTGAATCCCGCATTTTTTAATTTTCGTGGAGCAGTTTCTGCAGCTCATCGGTCTGCAGGTAACGCGCCAGGGCATCCTGCCATGCAGGAAGGCGGTTAAAGCCGTTTGCCTCCAGTTTATCCTTGCTCATCCTGCTGTTATGAGGTCTTTTTGCCTTTGCCGGGAACTCCTCAGAGCTTACAGGATGTACATTTACGTTCATGCCCGCCTGACGGAAGATTTCAGAAGCAAATTCAAACCAACTGCAGAGACCTTCATTTGTGGCATGATAAAAGCCGTATTTTTCTGTCTCGATCATATCCACAAGCAGAACAGCCAGATCATAAGTATAGGTCGGAGAACCGATCTGATCTTCCACCACATTGATATCCGTGTGTTTCTTGCCCAGATTCAGCATGGTCTTGATAAAATTTTTGCCGTTCACGCCAAAGACCCAGGCGATCCTCACGATAAAGAATTTCTCCACATGGTCTGTCACTGCCACTTCACCCTCATACTTGGTCTGCCCGTACACATTCAGCGGATCTCTCTCATCATCCGGTTCCCAGGGTCTTGTGCCCTCCCCGTCAAACACGTAGTCCGTGCTGATATACATCATTTTCAGACCCAGCTCCCGGCATACTTTCGCAATGTTCTCTGTACCGTAAGCATTGACTTTGCGGCAGACCTCCACATTATCCTCTGCAGCATCCACAGCCGTGTAGGCAGCACAGTGAACAACAGCTTCCACATCCGCCTCCCCGATCACTTTTCTGCATGCCTGGGGATCTGTAATATCCATCTCCTCCACATCCACGCCAACGCCTATATGACCTCTCTTAGCCAGCTCGTTCATTACGTCATGTCCCAACTGTCCCTTTACACCTGTCACTAAAACTCTCATAACCTTCATCCTTTCTTTTCCCTGCCCGTTATACCCGGCAGAGACGATTTATTTCCTGCAAATAAAAATCCCCGCTTCTTTACTGATGGAGATGCCTCCGTCTCTTTGGATCTTCTCCTCCAAAAACTGCTTAAACTCTCTCTGTCTGGGATAGAGAAGTTCACTCTGGTTCCCATGACAGGACAAAATATAATCAAGCAGCGGCTCCGGCTTATCTACCCACAGACTGTCATCGTACATACGTTTCTCCACAGAGGAGAAATACGGCTCCAACAGCTTCTGTCCGTTTTCCAGCCCGAACAGCTTATAGAGGGCCACCTCTGACAGAGATATCCTGGGATCAAACTCCTTCACCAGTTCTGTGATCTCATGCATATGCCCCGTCCCGTAGGTGCTGCAGTAAAAGATGCCGTCCTCACTCAATACACGGCTGTTCTCTTCCAGAGCTTTTGCTATGTTCTGTACATAGAAAAGCACATGATTGGCAACCACCCGCTGGAAGTGCCCGTCCGGAAATGGAAGCTTCTGACAGTCCAGAACTCTGAAATCAAAATACTTCTTTCTCTCGTTTCCAATGTTCACTGCAGCATCGTGCACCATTCCGCCCGAAGCGTCAGACAGGCAGATATATTTTCCCTGCAGCACCGCATCAGGTGCGTGTTTCCAGAGCTGCCCGTTGCCGCATCCCACTTCCAGGACATTTTTCACCTGGTCCAGATCGATCTGTTCGCAGAGCCAAGCAAACCACCCTTGGGGGTTGGAGGAATACCGTTCGTGGAGGGAAATGCGGATATTTAAATTGGCTCCGTTTTTATACTGCTCCACCAGCATCTTCTCCATATCGGTCAGATGGATCAGATTGAGGATCTCATTCCAGTCAATCTGGTTTGTCTGCTGAACAATCTGCATGGTATTCTGCAGGGCGTGCTCCATCTGGTTCATATTCTCAATCTTCTTCTGCACCAAATCGATCTGCATCTTCAGGGATTCCAGAATATCGGAACTGGTATCATGTATGGTCATATTTGATATTTCTTTTAATGAAAATCCCAGATATTTCAGGGAGAGGATTTTCTGGAGTCTCAGAAAATCTTCATCGGAATACATGCGGTATCCCGATTCATTGACAAAACTGGGCTTTAAAAGACCTTTCTTATCATAATACCGTATGGTTCGGATTGTCACATGAGCCATCCGGGCAAACTCCCCGGTGGTATAATAATGCGCCACAAAATCCCTCCCTTCCGTCTGCCTCTATCCTGCCGCGCGCTTAAGCCAGGCGCTCTCCGTACATTTTATCAAAATAGTTGGAATATTCGCCGCTGAGAATATGTTTCCACCAGTCCTCATTGTCCAGATACCACTGTATGGTCTGTGCAATTCCTGTGTCGAAGTTATATTTCGGCTTCCATCCCAGCTCTGTTTCCAGTTTTGTCGGGTCAATGGCATATCTCATGTCATGTCCCGGACGGTCTTTGACATATTTGATCAAACTTTCCGGTTTATTCAGGGCTTTGAGAATTGTCTGTACAACCTGAAGATTTGTTCTCTCATTATGTCCGCCCACATTGTAAACCTCACCGACTCTTCCGTTATGGATGATCAGATCAATCGCTTCGCAGTGGTCTGACACATGCAGCCAGTCTCTCACATTTTCACCGTTTCCGTATACCGGAAGCTCCTCATCTGCCAGGGCACGGCTGATCATCAGCGGAATCAGTTTTTCCGGGAAATGATAGGGACCATAGTTGTTGGAACATCTGGAAATGGTCACCGGCAGCCCAAAGGTTCTGTAATAAGCAAGTACAAATAAATCGGCGCTGGCCTTTGAAGAGGAATAGGGGCTTGAAGTGTGAATCGGTGTCTCCTCTGTGAAGAACAGGTCCGGTCTGTCAAGGGGCAGATCTCCGTAAACTTCATCGGTGGATACCTGATGGTAACGCTTTACACCGTACTTTTTAGAAGCATCCAGCAGCACTCTTGTTCCCATAACATTGGTCTGCACAAAAATGCCCGGGTCTTCAATGGAACGGTCTACATGGCTCTCTGCCGCGAAATTCACTACAATATCAAATTTTTCTTTCTCAAACAGATCCATAATAAACGGTTCATCCGCAATATCACCTTTGACAAATTTGTAATTCGGTTTATCTTCCACTGGTTTCAAAGTTTCCAGATTGCCGGCGTAGGTGAGCAGATCCAGGTTTACAATCTCATAATCCGGATATTTATTCACCATGTGATGTACAAAGTTTCCTCCGATAAAACCGGCACCGCCTGTTACTAATACTTTCATGTGGTATTCTCCTTTGCTTTTTCTCTGATAAGGTTACTATAAGGGGTGACGTAAGGTCACTGTCAAGGGTTTTTTCAGAAAAAAAAGAACCCAGGCTTTCGCCCGGGTTCCTAAGCATTAAAAATTATGCTTCTTTTCTTTTTTTGTATGTAACAGCCATTCCAGCTACTGCAATAACAGCTACGATACCTGTCCACATCATAACGTTTGTTTCGCCTGTTTTAGGTGATGTGGATGCTTTTGCTGCTGCGTCTTTGTCAACAACAAATGCTACTGGAGACAGAGATGTGAAGGTTGCTGTGATTGTACCAGCACCAGCTTTTGCTTCTACCTTCTCCCAAGCGCTTCCGTTGTAGTGCAGAACTGCAACAGAAGAACCTTCTGTAACACCAGCTACTTCAAATGTGATGGTTACAGGGAATGTTGTTCCATCAGGAACAGAAATTTCTTTCACATCTACAACCTGCATACCTTCTTTGAAGTCAGCGCCAAGAACCTCTTTCAGAGTTTCCTCTTTCTTAACGTTCTCAACGGCCTCTTTGTACTCCTCAGGAACTGCCTTGATCTCAACAGTAACTGCGTTACCGCTGGCATCTGTAGCTGCCTGAGCTTTGGTTACAACACCTGTAACCTGTACACTTGGCTGTGCGAATACTGCAACGGCTGAGCTAACAGTCATAACAGCTGCGCACACTAAAGCAATAAGTTTCTTCATGATAAAATCCTCCTTTTGTTTCTTCTTGCTTTATTACATTTAACAAGCTTGAAGTTATTATAACACTAGTTTCGTAATTTGTAAAACATTTCTATCAATATTTTTTTAAATTTTTCATCATTTTTATAAAACTTCTCATGTTTCGGGTCTGTTTCCGCCTCGCCGGGGATATATTGTGTTCCATCAGTTCATAGATGGCATATATATGGGTTCCAGTGAGACTTCTTCTTGTTTTCCACAATTATGCGGACCTTCCTCATGGACCGGAGGGGCAAGTATGACACTCTGACTTTTAAATCTGTGATAATTTTCGGAAAATTTAAGTCCTGCCCTTTTCTCCCAATTTATTATGAACGGCAGATGCAAAACTGTCTGTTCTCACTTTAAAAAATCTTTACCGCTATGCGCGGATGTCATTTAAAAAATCCGAACCGCACTTTGTTGTCAAAAATGAACATACCCGCAATCCCTTGCTATTTGTGGGATCACGGGTATCTTTTTATCTACTTTCGCAATGTATAAAACGTTTCTATCAACATTTTTTGTAATTCTTCATCATTCACATAAAACTCTTCATGTTCCGCGCCTGCAACGGCTTCTCCCGGAACATACTGGGTTTCGCTGTCACCAAGCTGATAGCGGGCTAAGTCGTTTATCTGGTCAGCATTCAGATCTGTCACCAGATAAGGCTTGATCACCGGATAAAACGCCTCATAGTAATCACCGGCCGCACCGACCTTATTCCTCAGAGAGGAGATCAGAGCCGGAATATACTGCACCTGTCGCTGCATTCGCCCATTATTACTGCCCTGGACGTTCGTATCCCTGTAACGCACATATTTCTCTGCCTGTTCCCCTGTCAGTTTCACAGTCTCACCTTTTACGAACGCAGGGTCAATCATTGTATAATCCTCCGGTATGGTGATCTCCACGCCGCCCACTGCGTCGTTCATTGTGCTGATCGCGTCAATATTCAAAGACACATAGCCGTCTATGGGAAGGTCAAAAAGCAGCTCCGATACCGTCTTTTTCATGGCCCAGCAGCTGCTCTGCTCCCCATTGCCGTAGGCATACTGGGTAGCAAGCTGTGCATTTACAGAGGTATAATAATTGCCGTTTGCATCATAGATATCAATATCTGTCATGGAATCCCTGGATATCTGCAGAATACGCGCTGTCTGTGTCTCCTTATCCAGAGATATGATCATAACACAGTCCGCCTGTCCTGCTACTCCCGGCGTATCCTTCAGAGTAACCGTTTCTTTTTTATCCACACCCATGAATAAAATATTCGTAAGATTTTTATTATACTCATATTTCTGGCCATTATAAGTGATGGTATCATCGCTGGCCTGGGAAACGGATGCGCCTGTGCTTTTCTCCATATTGTCCGCAACTGTCTTTGCTCTGCTGTTATTTTTCACAACATAAACCACAACAGCCAGAGCCAGCAGCAGAAGGATCAGCACAGAAACTATCACAACCAGTCTCTTTTTTTCTTTACTTTTCATCTATCAGTACCGCCTCTACAAGAAAACGCTGATCATTATTTCCATTGCAGGTTGACATTGTAATAATTCGGTCAGATGTTGTGACCGGAATGTCTGTATTGATATAGGATGCCATATTTCTCACCTGACTGAGTGAATCCAGATACGCCTGGAACTGCTCTTCCTGGGTAAAATCAAAAGCCACCATAATATGTCTGCTGTCATAAGTAACCGCCGCAAAGATCTTATAGGTAAAAATGTGCTCCGGTGTATAAATATACACCTCTGAATGCTCATCCATGTAAGCACTGTCCTTATAATCCTTCAGGCCGCCGAACATGGTACAGTCTTTCATATTATGTCCGTATATCACTGTATTCTTGTCCGTAAAATCTTTTTTGTTGAGGGATTCCGTATAAATAGATCCGGGCAGTCCCTCTTCGCCCTCTATTGTGTGATCCAGATAGTAGGCGTCATCCTCGGGCCGCTGCACAATAGGATAATCCACTTCTGTGCCGGGAATCCGTATCCATGCATAGATTTCCGGATTCATTTTCTGCAGCTCTGCAAAATCAATGGGAATCTCCACAGGCTCTTTCTCCGGCTCTGCTGCCGCTTCCTTTGCCGGCTCCTGTTTCGGTTCTTCAGTATCCTTTGTCTCTTCTGTCTTATTGCTTTCTTTCAGCTTATCATATACTTCTTCTTTCTTCTGCTGACTGGTATAGTAGTATACAGCAAAAGCCACGGCTGCCAGAAATATGATCAAAAATACCCAGAATAATTTACTTCTTCTTTTCTTTTCCATTGTCTGCCTCTTTCAGTTTGCGAAGCTCCTCTTTCTTCTTATCCTTGCCTTTCACATAAGGAACGATCGCCAGTGTGGAAAGACCAAGATATTTCTCAACATCTTCTTCTGTCTTGATATTGTCGTTAACGATAAACCTCACGGTAAGCACGCCGCACACAAGCAGGATACCCAGCAAAATACCGATAACGGTATTCTTCAGCAGGCTGGGGCTGACAGGTTTTTCTGAAACCTCCGCGCTCTCCACAGTTGTAGGCGGATCAGATTTCATAATGCTTGCCATTCTGTCTGCTGTTTCCTCGGCAACTGCATTTGCGATGATACAGGCATCTGCCGGATTCTCATCTATGGCTTTCACTTCCAGAATTCGTGTACCGGATTTATTTACTACAGTCAGAACATCCAGAATCTCTTTTCTGGAAAATGTTTTGTCCTCTTCCTCTTTGATGCGCTCAATAGCCGCATCAATAACCGGCTTACTGGTGGCGATCACCTCAAAGTCGGCTGTCAGTTCACTACCAATCTGAATATCTGCCAGGGATGTAACACTTGTCGTCTTATTTAAAATATAAAGCTGCGCTTTTGATTCATACTTAGGCGTGATGAGGAGTGCTGTGCCGCCTAACGCGATCACTCCGCCCATAATCGCACAGATGGCGATCAGCCACCATTTCCGTATCAGTACATGGAACAGGGCACCTAAATCAATCTCCATTTCGTCATCGTATTCTTTATTATTCATTTTGTTCCTCTTTCATTGCAAAATTTTTCTTACGGTGTCTTGTTGATTTTAATAGTAGCCGCCGTATTTATTTCCATAATACCCGCCATACTTCTTGCCGTAGTAGCTTCCTGTATGTACATCCACCTTGTTAAGAACAACACCCAGAAGGTTGCTGTTAGCTGCCTTCAGCTGTCCGACCACACCTTTCGCCTCTGACCTGGAGGAATTATCTGCTGCCAGAACCAGAATGGATCCGTCACACACCTGAGCGATAACGGCTGCATCGATAACGCTTCCGAGGGGGGGTGTATCAATGATAATATAATCAAATGTGTTCTTCAGACCTGTAAGCAGTTTCAGCAGTCTCTCATTTCCCAAAAGCTCTGTGGGGTTGCTGGGGAAAATTCCCGTCGGAACCAGAAAAAGATTCCTCTTATTTGTTCCATATACCACATCTCCCAATTCAGCCTGGCCGGAAAGATAATGGCTGAGTCCCTTAACAGCACCTTCCAGTTTCAAACGGTGAACCATTACGGATTTTCTCATATCCGCATCGATGAGCAGTGTATTTCTGCCGCTCTCTGCCAGTGCCAGCGCCAGATTGTAAGCGACTGTACTCTTACCGTCGTTGGGGGTACAGCTTGTGACTGCAATGACCCGGTTCTCCACACCCGTAAATTCCAGATTGGTTCTCAAGGTACGGTAAACTTCACGTTCCCGGCTTGATAATGAAATTTCTCCTTTGATTTCTAACTTATCCACTTATGTATTCTCCTCTGATAATTCTTGACGGATTTATTGTGCTGATTTCTTCACGGTATGTCTTTCCGATTTTCTTATCTATGTAAGAAAGGCAATCTCTCATCTCCGGGCGTCTGTGTGCCGCACCGTGGGCATCTGTGCCCAGTACATGAATGAGTCCGTGCCTCATTAATTTTAATAAATACCATCTTGTGCTCCAGCCTGCTTTACCCATAACGCTGGAAACATTAACCTGCATGCAGGCTCCCATTCCGGCCAGCTCCGCAACCTGTTCTTCTTTCTTCATGCCCTGATAACGCTCAATGTGGGCGATCACTGGCAGATATCCGGCATACTGCAGATTCTGTACAGCCTGCCGTATATAGCGGAATTCCGCGTAGACAGGAAATTCCACCAAAACATACTTTGTCTGATTCAGAGTCAACGCGTCGCCTCTGTCCAGGGCATCCACCACTCCCTCACTGTAATACAGCTCGTTTCCGAGATATATCCTGGCTTTTGGGTTCATTTCCTTTGCGTACTTACAGGTACGCAGATAGGCTCCCATCCTTTTCTCCAACACAGACGCGTCCATGTCGCAGTTAAAATGTGGTGTAGCAATAATTTCATCAATGCCGTCCTTAAACGCCATTCGCAGCATCCTGCGTGTTTCGTCCGCATTTTTTGCTCCGTCATCTACACCGGGCAAAATGTGGCAGTGTGTGTCTATAATCAATAATCTTATCCACCTTTACCATAAATTCACCCACCATTATAAAGGAAAGTCCTCTGTTTGTCTACTGGATATTTACCTTTAAAATGGCAGTATTTGACTGATTTCCATCGCTGTCGACAACATAATACACTACTTCATAGGTTCCCGGTGTATTGGTATCCACCGGATTCTGCAGCTGGATCTGTCTGAAAAGAGTGCTTCTGTCATCTTTATCATCGGTGATATCCTGAATATATGTACTGTAATCAAACTTGCTTCCCACAGGCAGTGTCACCTCATATTCGTTCAGACGAAACTGTGGGCTGCCGGGCGGAAGCTGTGCGATTGCCGCCTCCGCTGCCTCTGCACCGCCTGCAGTTTCCTGAGGAGGCTGCTCTTGAGCTGCCGGGTCGGCAGACGGATCTGCCGGAGCTGCTTCGCCCTCTCCCGTACCTTCGCCTGTTGCTTCCCCTTCGGGAGCCGGCGCTTCTGTTCCTGCTTCCCCGCCTTCCTGGCCTTCCTCCGTTCCTTCCGGAGTCTGGCCGCTGTCCGCCGGTGCTGCTTCACCGGAAGCCTGATAATTTACCATAAGTTTCTTTTTTGTCACATTGCGGCTGTTGTCCATTGCCGTATAAGTCACTTCCGCCTGGGTTCCGTCAGCAGTTGGTTTTACGGATTCCACCATAAGGGTATCTGATACATCCCCGTCCTTGTCATCCACTGCCGTGACGCCTTCCAGAAGAAGCTTCTTATCCTGCCCCGCCACATAAGTCAGCGTATTGTCCGCAGGAACTTTTATCTCCGGTGCTGTCTTATCCCGATTAAGTACCAGAAAAACGGTACCGGCGGTAATTCCGATGCATACAATAATTGCTGCTGCAATTAATCCTTTTTTCATCTTCTTTCCATTCCTCTCGTATATATTGAAAATAAGAAAGTGCTGCCATCATTTCTATTCTTTCCCATTTCAAACAACATTATTATATTAACATTACATAAATCATTAATCAATTACTTTTTTTAATTCTTTTTGGTTAGCAATGGAGTAAATGTAATTGAGAAGTTCCTTCCTATTAAAAACAGCAAGATCATCTGCCGCTTCCGGAGGCATCAGCAGATAGGACTTCAGTTCCTCCAGGATTTCTGAAATATCGGAATAAACCACCTCAGAAATGCCGGGATTTTTCACATTGACATCCATCTGGAGAGGAAGTCTGTAATGGATGACCAGCCATGTGTTCATGCGGGTGTAGTCACCGTAATAATAGTCTTCGGAGAAGAAGTCTGCTGCCTTTACTTTTTTCTTGGTTTTCTGAATTTGAGCCCAGACGATGTCGTCTTTCTTTGTGGTATACCTGCCTTGAATGTCTGTAAAACGCACAATGCGGGGCATGTATTCCGTGAAAAAACGATAGTCTGTGTATAGATGGAAGAGATATCCCTGGACGCTTGGATCCGGGAGAAGGTCACGGTATTTATCAAGAAATTTGGACAGTATGGGGTATTGGACAATTTCCTGCAAGGTGTCAGGGCTTCGGAAATGGGATTGGAATTTGTCTTTTACGGTGTCGGGCAGTAAATTGCCGACCAGGAAGGCGTTTTTGGCTTTTGGCTGATTTAACGGGTGTGAAAATGGCAGCGAATTTAGGAAAAAATTCGCTGCGGTTAAGTGGATGATGTAGCCGGGCATGGTTTTTAATACCTCACTTATGAGTTTGTTGGCTTATTTTTATATGGTAAAATGATTTTTAAAGGTATAGGAGTGTATCGGTTATGATTGGCAAATATCTGTCACCTTTGCCAAAACTGCCCACACATATGGGGCGCCGTACATGTTCAATGCTTTGGGGCCGGTGATTTTGTCGGGGGCATTTTTTATTTTTTTGTATGCGTTTTCAAAGGTGCTCCTGGTGATGGAGCGCTCTCTGCGGTCTGTGAACATCTCGCCGCCTTTGATGGTATAGGTAAAGGGGAGCATTTTCTTTGTGTAGAAGGTTTCTCCCTGGTGGGATGTAATTGCTTGCCAGAGATTGTCTATAGTAACGGTTTCCGCTGCGTTGCTCATGTGCGATTCCTCTCTTAGGTATAATTTATTGCTGATATCTTTCTTTATTGTATTTTACATTTAAATTTGAAAAGGTGCAACTGAAAGATAGCGTCTAAGCGGATATTTATTAAAACACCTCAAAACATGATAGGAACTGCAAAATCTGATATTTTTATCACGTTTTTATTCTGTCTTTTCAAAATGCTGATAATCAACCGTTCCGGTCCAATCTCCTCCCCATGTAAATCCATATTGAGTAAACAGCTTATAGCTTAAATCTTCATGTGTTATCATGTGATCTGCTCCTGATTCCCTGTTAATATATGGTGAAGCATTTTTATGTGTATATACAGGTCCACTTTCCGTATATGTCACATATGGATTCTGCTGTGGATTAAGATCAATGGCCAGCCCCAGAGCATGGTTTGATAACGTACCTGTTCCTGTCATCCCACTTACCTCCCTATAATTGAAAGCAGAAGTATTATTAAATTCAATAGAATTTGAGTCAGAAGCATTCCCTCCTGCATCCAGCCAATAATTATCCACAAGATATATGGACTGTATTTCATATTCATTTTCAAACAATTGTTCAAATATTTCCTGCACATCCTGGGCAATAGCTGTGTTCACGATCATCTCTCCCACCTGTATCTGATGTTCAAAATTGTAATGAAGCACTTTTAAATACCTCAGCTCGCTCAGAGATATATCTGCATTCTCTCTGTATGATTTTCCATTAATACGAGAATACACAGATGCCGAGATACTCTCAGCAGTAAAATACTGCATTAAGTTCTGAGTATCAATCTGACTCGACTCTACAATAATTCCGGGGGCTGTATCCCGAACAGAAAAAGTGAACTCCTGTGTAGTTTGTGTGTTTTGTGTCTCTTCTGATTCTTCAGCCGACTGTTCCTGCTGCTCAGCCTTCTCCTGTTCCTGACTCAATCTTTGTTCTGTCCGCATTGCTTTATACTTTTCTTTCCATGTCTCCAATTCCTGCTTTGTTTCCACCAACTCTCTATTTACCTTAAAATAAAACAATCCGGTTACTGCAAGTCCCGCGACAGCCGCTAATAGAATCACAATCAGGATACCCCTCTGATACTTCCTACTTTTATTCCTTTTCATTGTGTCCCTTTCCTGATTTATTCACCATAAATTCCAATTTCATTTATACAAGTATCTTCCCAGCTGGTTCCTGTATATACGTCATCTATAGTAAGTTTCATATACGTTGTCGGCCATGGCTGACTCAATTCCACACATTCTTCCTTTTTTTCTCCTGAAAATGTGATCTGTGTTGAGAATTCTCCCATTTCAATGGTCATTGTCTTTGGCTTTGCATTTCCAAAATAGTATTTGTCACTTTTCCAGTTTCCCAGACGCAGTGTAATATATTTCACTTTATACTCCCTGTCAAAATCAAACCACAAACTTTCTCCTATTCCACAGCCATCTACGCCCTCCTCCCAATTCGTCTCATCCAAACCGTCAAAGAGTTTCATAGGTGAATTATCGACACCTTCCTGGTTAATCACGGATGTAGCATCAGCCTGAATCACACTGACTTTCGCATAGCTGTCCACAGGTGCACTGTCTCTGTCTACCAAAGAAGCCGTAATAGCAGCAGGTTCTGCCGGTTCCGGTTCTGCAGCCAGCGGCTGCTCCGATGTGTAAGAACTCTCTTCTATATAAGAAAGAAAATCATCTTTTATCTCCTGCACACTATCCTTTTTCTCTGCTTTCTGAATCTGAGTTTTTGTGATACCATATTGTTCCTGTATTTGAGCAATCTGCTCATCGGTAAAGGGGCCGGCATCTGCCATAGCCATATCCAATGAGTTCAGGGCCTCCTCCTTAATCTCCTGCAGTTCCTGCATTGTCTTCTTTTCCATAGTTTCCTTTGCCTTTTCAATGCCTTTTAAAGCAAAGCTGCCTATAACACAAATTACAATCAGCAGAAACAATCCCAAAATTCCATTAATGATATAGATTTTATTCCTGTTTTTTCCAAATCTCCAATCATTCATATCTGTTCCTCTCGTATCTCCGCATTCTCTGTATCAGGATTTTTTGTCTATTTACCCATATATCCATATCCCTCTGTCTGGTATAATAATCCATTATTTGTAAAATCAAAATCATCAAATGCATTGTCATAATTAACTGTATTTCCATTCGTTGTCAGACGCCATCGAAAAAGATTATCATCTTTATAGTACAGACGGTGCTCCATACCTTGGTCTTTTACATAGGCAAAAATCAGCTTATCCTGATAATAGTTAAATATTTTTTCATACTCAGCCGTAGTAGTTTCCGCATTTGACTGCACTACCTTTAGTTCTTCCCCCTCATACCACGCAATCATACCATTAGCCAATTCCACTTCGCTATAACTGCCTGCCGAGGCCTTTTCCATTTCATCATTAAAAATCTCCCGAATATAAGAAACTTCATTTTCCACCTCATCATTCGGGATAACGTATTCAAATTTTTTTCTCTCTACATCCTGTGCGTTTCCGCTTTCTGCTTCGCTGTTGTTGTCCGTGATTTCTGCCTGGGTCTTATCTTCCTGGGTTTTATCTGCCTGAATCTTATCTGCCAGGGTCTTATCCTCATACCTTTTTTCCGAATCCGTTTTGTCATTAATAGTGGTTCCCGTATCAGGAGCGTTCTCTTCCCCTGACGCTGACCGAGCAGCCACTACTCCTTCGCTTATTTTTTTTACAACTGAACTTACCACGATCAACACGGCAAATAAAACCAACAAACATATAAATATATTTAAAACAGTTACTTTTTTCTGATGCTTTCCATATTTCCAATTATCCATACCTAATCCTTTCACTCTTCCTCACTGTCGTCCTGGCTGTTGAAATAGGAATAAACAAACTTGGATATATTTCTTATATTCGACTGAGCCAAAGCAGTGTCTGAAAGATCCTGCGCCATCACACATAAAATGTAGTCACCCGACTGTCCGAATATAACAGCAGCATCATTTTCCGTATCACTGAGTTCTCCTGTCTTATTTGCGCTCTGTATCCCTTCAGGAAGTCCTGCTGGGATTTTTCCTGTTCTCTGCTGTTGTTTCAAAAGATTCATCATCTCTGTACTTGCCTGCTTGGAGGCACAGGTCATTCGATAAACATTTTTCAGAAAATTTCCGCAGTCCTTCGCCGACGTATAATTCTCACCGTCTGCCGGGACTTCCCGATAATCCTGCAGATCCCTTCCCTGACTGGTATCTGTATACCCCTCTTTCTGTACATATGCATTCACTGCCTCCATTCCCTGTGCATGGTCATCGCCGGTTGGGCTCAGTCTCCGCACCAGTTCATTGGCCGATTCGTTATCACTGACCATTATCATCTGCTGAAGCAGCTGGTTGATCTCTTCCGTCTGCTGAATCTCACCTGTCTCAATCTTCTCATATACTGCACCCATAATATACAATTTAATGAGACTTGCCGCCTTCATAGGATGAGAATTGATATTCAGGTATTCATTTGTGTTCAGATTATATACATAGACAGACCATTGTCCTTCATAGACAGCCAGAGCTTCTTCAATCTGTGACCTCAGTTCACCAAGACCTTCCACACCATTTTCTAAACTCTCCTGCTGACCAATCTCCTGCTCTGTTTTCTGCTCTGTCTCTTCCCTTTTCTGTTCTACCTGCTCTTCTCCTACCGCATTCTGTAATTCCTGGGCTTTTTTCTGCTCCTCTATCTGTTTTTCGAGCTTTTCCTGCAATACTTCATATTTTTCCTGCAGTTTTGCTGCTGCCCGCCGTTCTTTCTGAATAAAATAGCCAGAGATACCAACAATAAGCAGAAGCACGATAACGTATAAAACACTGATGAGCCAAAGCTTTTTATTATTCTTTTTTTTATAACTCATACATAACAACCTTTCCCGTTTAAAGTGTATTTACTACATAAGAAGCAAAGCTGGTGACATAACCGGAAGATACCTCCTGCTTCACCCCGTCTGCAAGTACAGCCATTATGTATACCTTATCACCATTTTCCACCAGTCCCGTCTCTGTATACCTGGTCTCTGCAACTCCATTCAGATTCAAAAAAGTGCCATATCCAACACAGGCAGGATACATTCCTTTATTTGCAGAATCTGTAGACTGTATCTTAAAACTGCTCATCAGGAAATCCCTGTTGATTCCATTAAAATTGTTCTGGTATATGGAGTTCAGCATAAGGACAACATCCTTGGCACTGATATAATTTTCAAGGTTTGTGCTTTCCAGCATAAGCTTTCTCTGCATATCTACACTCTCAAAACCATATATATGGCAGGTATTATTGATTCGCTCCAAAGTCAGAAAATCTATCATGGAATTCAGGGCATTGTTATCACTGTATAACAATGCTTCAGACATCAGTTGTCTCAGTGTAAAAGCCTGTCCATCCTGCTCCTGCTTTATATTTCCCCGGCCGTTTGGAAAGGTGTATCTAAAAACGGCCGTATCTTCCATAGTATAGGTTCCGTTATCAATACAGTCTGCCAAAGTAAATAAAATAGGCACACCAATCAATGCCGAAGCCGGCATGGGAACATCAGAATATCCTCCGTCATATTCCTCCATATTAGCCATATCCAAAACATAAGCGCTGTATGCCGCACCACTGTCGGCCATGATCCCCGTCAAATAACTGGTATCCAATCTGCTTCCGGAGTCCATAACGGCCTGCTGCTCACTTCTGCTCCTGGCACCGCTCCAGACTTTTTCCTGCTGCACCTCCTGGTTATCGTTCTCTACCTGGGCAGAAGCCTGTTCCGTCTCCGCATTCTCTTTCGCTTTCTTTGCTTCTTCCTGCACTTTCTCTGCTTCTTCTGCTTTGCTGGCTTCTTCTTTCTCTTTTGCTGCCTGTTCTGCTTCTTTTTTCACCTGTTCCGCTTTAAACGCTTCATATTTTGGCATCACCGTATTATATCCGACTACAATCACCGCTGCCACCAAAATTATGGCTGGCATACAAATGGCTCTGTTGATCCATTTTGCTTTCCGGGCATTCTTACCATACTGGGAATACTTATCCATCGCTTCTTCCTTTCTCACCTTGTCTCTCTGTTTCGAGGAGCACCGCTTTTGCTTTGCGATACTTTTCAAGTCTTTTGCGGTATTCCTGACCAGAGGATGATATCCGTGACATATCCATTCTCTTATCCTCTTATAAATACTCTACATTTATCTGCAGAATGCAGCTCTCTGACACAAACCCATACTTCATCCGTATAGAAACCCCACTTCTCCTTGCAGTATCCTCAAGAATTGAAACAGCCCACTGACCTGTCAGGTCTGGCATTGACATAGTATCTGAGAATCTGACATCGATAAAAGACCTTCTCTCCTCCACACATTTTCGGATAAACAGCTCATACGCCCTCCTGGTCTTATAAAAGCGGCCTTCCATGGCATAATAGTTGTATTCTGTCTCTGAACAAACCGGATATTTATTTACATCCCACCGATGTCTCTCCAGCATGGCGTCATCATCGAGCAGAACATAAACATGAGACTGACCGGAAAAATGGTTAATCTCCTGCAGATCCCAGGTAGCATCCAAATGATAAAACTCCCCATCCAGTTTTACCATATTCCACATATGTCTCACTTCATTGCCATCGATCACACTGTATCCGTCTACACAAAGAACAGGAATATTCAATTTTATAAGAAGGTAAGCAAAACTCTTTGCAATCCCCTCGCACACAGCGGAATGCTTTAAAAGCATTCCTGCAATGGAATGAGCCTCCGATGCGATACTTGATCTCAAAGCCGAAAAGTTATACATGGTATTCTTGGCAATATAGTCATGTATAGCCACAACCTTTTCAAACGCACTCATATCCTGACGGATCTGATTTTGAATAATGAGTTTTGTCTCCGCCTCTATCTGATTCCTGATTTCCTCCGCCTTCCTCTTGTCGTAGAGATACTGCGGCATCACTATATATCCTGTACTTCCACTTAATACTTCTATCTTTGATTTGTCAAAATAAAAAAACTGTGGATTGTCCAGAATCACTGCCTCTATTGCTCTTCTAAATGAAGTGTCATCTAAAGCGGAAATCGCAATTTTTTTCTGAAAATCAGCGATGCCTGCCGCCAATGTCTTATAAGTTTCTTTTTCCTTCTGGTCTAACTGTTCAAATTGGTATCCGTTTACCGGAGAAACTATGCTGCCGCCTCCAAAAATTCCCATCTATCTGCTCCATTCCTCTATAAACTTAAGTGCATCTTCTGTGAGTTCCTGCCGCTCCTCATAGCCATCATAGATAGCTTTCATACTGTGAATCTCCTACCAGCCAGTATTTGCAGCTTTTGAACCTTATGCCATGATGACCGCCCCTCCTAACTCTCCATTATATACTTTAAGGCAGCCTTATATCTGTTTTCACCATCCGTCAATCCCTTATACATCAGCATATATCTGAGTATTTTTTCCCTGCATTCCTCATTCGCTTTAAAATACTGGTTCATGGCTCCTTTCATTTTAAGACTCCACTCAACGATTATTTTTCCTATTTCTTCCGTCAAATCTTCCAATTTCAGAATCACAGGTATCTCCAAAGAGAAGATTTCAAATAAATCTCCGCACCCGGCAAGTCCAAAGATGAGTTCTGAAAACTGCCGGTTTAATTGACGCTGATTTACATTGGCTACGCTCTTCTTGAACATAGATATTTGGTTTCTGTATAAACGTTTTTTCATATTAGATATACCGGGATAGCTGTTCATGATGGAGTTAATCCAGCTGATATTAAAGTCCCCTGTTTCCATTTGTTCCATGAGTTCCGTAAGGATCTCACCCAGAAGATTCTGTTCTTCACTCCTGTCATTTTCTTCCAGATCACTATTTTCATAACTGCCGCTGCATGGATCAATCATTGTCAGTACCGGCTCTTCCCAATCTGTCTGATACATGACCGCAACTCCCTGCCTCAGTTTTCCGATTTCCAGAATCTGCTCATCATTCAGACCTATGGTCCTTCCAACCGTCTCAAAATCACTTTCATCGGACAATTTCATAATCATTTTTGTATTTGTATTTTTTATAGCTGATACATCAACCTCTGAAGGGGACTGATCAATAATAACAAATCCTTCCCCATATGTACGCATTTCCGCGATTGAATTCCGAATCATGGCAACAGATTGTCCCTGTACATTACCGGATTCCTGATTTTGATCAAGAGAGACCCTTTTCAAAATATTATGTGCCTCTTCAAGAACCGTCACATGGCGAAGAAGGCTGTTTTTACCAATCTTCTGTACCATGCGGTATTCATTCAGCTTCATGATCAGAACACCCATGATAACAGATACTGTTTCGTCCGACTTGATACGGCTGATATCTATAATCGTATTCGCATCAAACAGAATATCGTCCGGTATGGAAAATCCACTGCTTATAATATCTCCGATCAGCCCCGTGGTAAGGGATTCCACTCTGGTCAGCAGTGAACCTTTGTAATCCCCTTTTGAGTCAGCAGAGTAATCTGAAGTGTTGATGATCTCCGGCAGCATTTTCAGCAACGTATGAAAAGTGGGAAACTTCCCTTTTCCGTTGTCAAAATGAATGGAGTGGTGCAGGTCCCATCCGCAATATTTATAAGATTTTTCAAAAGCATTCTTTAAAATTGCCGGCATCGCCGCATACAACGGCCAGCAGGCGGAAAACACCTGCACCAGTTTCTGCAAATGCTCTGCCACATGTACGCCGGCAGGGAATTCAAAGGGATTGAGACGGAGCATTTCAAAATACTGAACTCCCGTAGTAAAAACATTAATTCCCTCCAGCTCTTTAAATTGTAGCTTATATTCCCCCTTTGCCGGTTCAATCACCAAAAATTTAATATTTTTTTTCAGCAATTCTTCCAGCAGTTTATATGTGGTGTTGGATTTACCAGAACCCGTAGTTCCTGTTATAAAACAATGACCGCTCAGATCATCTATATCAATGGGCACTCTGTTTTTCCCCCATACCGTTCCCATATGATAAATTGCACCCATCTCAATAGTTCTTCTGGTCTTTTTGGCTGCAAAATCTGACCTATACCTCACATTGCGCCCAAACTCCGCAGAAGTAATCACACTCACACCATTGACCGACTTCAGAGGTATACCCAAAAGTAGCGGCAGTTCCGTACCGCTGACAAGATTTGCCGGCGTTACCACTTCCTCTGCCAGCTCCTCCTCCCCCTCTTTATCAATGAGGACTCCCTGATAATTTACCCGGATATGCTTTCCTCTACGCAGATAGCTGCAGGCAAGAGAGGTTCTTTTCTCCCATTCTTCTCTTTTATCGCTCCATATATTTACAAAAGAGTTTTCAACACTGGTCTGCTCTCCTGATACCAGAGCCTTAAAGGTATTGGCTGCGGTCAGCGTCGTCTTTTTGTCAGAAGAAGAAAAATAGCAGGCCGCATTCCACAGGCCGAAGGATTCGCTTTCACGGATTCTTTTCATCTGTTCATCTATTTTTTCCATTATAGCCAATACGGTTTTATTTTGCTGCGTTGTTGTGAGAGTAATGTTATTTCCTGCAGTGTCGGTTGTGCTTTTTGTCACATTTTTATTTGTGCTGTCTGTTTTCGTGCTGGTAGCTGCATGGGTTTCGCTGCTGCCTGTTGTTCTGGTATTTGAAGTTCCGCGGTTTCTCCCTGAATTATGATTCATGCCGAAAAAATTCATACCGTTTCCGTGGCTGCTGCCCCTGCTTTTTGATTTCGACTGTGATTGATTAGTTCCGACCGTGTCAGTGACACCTTCGCTGATAGCCTCCGAGAATCCTTCTGTCAGGGATTCGCTGACTGCCTGGCTGGAATTTTCCCCATATGCCATGGTGTAATTTGCAAACATGGACAACGATGTGTACAGCTTTTCATACCCTCTTTTTTTCTGTTCCAGCGTTTCTTTTGAAACCGGATCCGCTATAAACAAAGCCGTGTACTCTTCCCCCGCCATTGTATCTATAAACTTTTCAATTCCCTGGACAAACTGCTGCTTATCCTCATCTCTTCTGCCGGGCACAATAGACACAGATGCAATGGATTTAGAATCATATTCCAGCGGAAAACTCTCTTCCATAAGGCTCTGTATTTCATCTCCATAACATAGACTGATGTCAATCCCCGGAAAATTTCCTTTCAATGATTTCTCCAAAATTCCTCTGGAGAGTATCGGCTGTTTCTCATCTCTGCATCCCAGAAAAAAACGAACTCCTGTCTCTGTGCTTTTCAGCAGCAATATAGCGCTGCTTCCCGCATTAAACACTGCACTGTAAACTGTCATCAGTTTATCCTGCACATTTTCCTGAGGGTCATAACAGATTTTTGTAACTTCAAGCAGGTTAATACTTGAATAATTACCGCCCTTTTCAGCCATCTCTATTACCGCACAGTCCCCCAGATTAATCAGGTAATTCTTGCTCACAAACATATCCGCAAAATGAATTCCCTGCTCAATACTCTTCTGGACGGTAGTCTGTATCTTCTTAACTTCTACCTCATATGCCATTGCAGTTTAACTCCTTAGTCTTTTTTAAACCTGCTGAAAAGAGATACCTTTTTCCCCTTTTTATCTGAATATCCGCTTTCCCGGATACATTCCTTCCAGCACTGCACACTTTCGCTCTTCACATCATATGACGCCTCCAAAGCATCCCTGATTTTTTCCTTTTTTACATCTTTCATTTCTGACAGCAGCACACAGAATATCTCTTTCCACTCTTTGTCAGCGGCCTTGCAGCAGCTTACCGTGAGAGCTGCGAGAGGACCTGCATCTCCTTCTGACTTCAGATATGCTGCCTCTTGGTCCATGCATCGCTTTAAAAACATTTCCTTTTGATTTTTTGTCATTAGCCAGCATTTTAAAAGATAAGTGTATCCCTTTTCATCATTATCCTTCTCTTCCATCTCATCGAAGATCCAGTCCATATAAGACTTGTAATTTTTCTCTTCTACAGAAATCAGGCTGACTGGGAACTTTTCATATATGGACAATCCCCTATGGGCATCCAGAGGACTGTCTGAATGAAAATATTTTACCAGGCATCTGCCCAGATGCAGCATTCTGAGATTTGTATCATGTACATCCGCACCATATTTTCCCTTGTAATTAAACACATGTATGGCACATTTTGTCTGCATTTCGTCCAGATTTTCTTTCTTCTTTAATACCTTTTTAATTTCACAGCAGTTTGTCTGCGCCTCTATGCTCTCTATCAGCGCCTCAATACCAGGTCCATGGACCAGACCATTAAATGTATCCTGAACATCTAAGAACAGCTGCATCTCTCTCATATACCTGTTCTTTTCACTCTCGCCCAAACGCTTTTCCACAGCTCCGATCACTGCATCCATATAACTGTATTGATACTCTTCCATTTCAGGAAGGTATTTACGGATAATCTCACCATATATTGTCTCCGGACTTTTTTCCTTCTCCTGGCTTATCCGATACGCATATATATATCCCAGAGGACAGAACAGTTTCTCCCTTTTGGACATATCAATTAGATCCTGCTCGCGAATCTTCTCTTTTAATCCATGCAGCACTACCTTCTTCCACATTTTTCGGATAATGTCTATATTCTCATCAGAAGCGAAAAATTTATCCAGCCGTGAACAGATATACCATTCATAACAAAATCTATGCTCAAAAGAAGAGGCAAGATACAGAATACCCCTATGTTTTTCCTCCGGTCTAACCTTAATATAATTAACGAACGCAAGAAGCATTCGGTCCATCACGGCAACATCCCCGCACGGCTCGTCCAGAAGATCGGCATATAAGCCGGCACATACAGCACATGCCTGAAATTGCCGCATAGATTGCATACCGTCTATAAATTTCCAAAGTTCCTCCATTTTGTCAGGCACTGAAAAGCAGTTTCCAATCCAAACGCCCGCATCATACGCTGCCTGAACGATCTCATTCAGAAACTCCCTCTCATCTTCTTCCCGGCCTTCTTCAAATTCTGAATACAGCATGATAAGATGAAAAATCTGTATGGCCGTGGTCTCCTCATTCTCTTTCCCATATCCCCTTTTGCAATAGGCAATGAGAAGATCTTTTACCCGCAGAAGGTCTTCCCTTTTCGTGTTTTCTTCTCTCTGCATATTCTGAATCAATTCTGCCAGCATTCTTTCAAATGTCTTAGAAGAGCCATATTTTTTTTCAAAAGAAAGAGCTTTGTCAATATCCCTTTCCAGAAGAGCAGACATTCCATTGCGTACCATCTGAAACAAAAGATACCCATCATAAATATCCCCATCTGCATTTTCATATTGATATTCCACAAGAAACTCATGAAACTGCTGAAGTGACTCGTAGCCGAAACTCATTCCCATCTCAATTCCATACGTATAAAAATCATGTTTAATATCAAATTCCGGATATACTCCTGTAATTCCATTGAATACATAATGCTGCTCATGCTCTTCCAGCCAACCGGCCGGAAATTCACTGAAATCGGCAACTGCACCCCGAATGTCAAATCCTGAGTACAAAGGTGTCTGTTCGTAGGTGGAAAAAGAGACGCTTTTTGCACAGGAAAGCGGCAGGGCAAATTCCAGAGCTGCTATCCACAGGCGTATTTTTTCCTCCGTATCGTAAATAATTACCTTATTTACATTATCCCTCGCCAAAACCGCTGCTATCATATGGCTGAACATCTCCATGCGGCCTTCCCCCAGAAAATCCTGAATTTTCCAGATGTCATATGCCTCTCCCTTTGCAATCTCACACCTGGTTTCCAGATACTCCGGTTCTGTACTTCCATCCACCTCTTCGTCCCGCATGGATATCCGAAAATCAGGGCTGGCATAAAGCTGCATGGGATAACAGTCCATCTCTTCTTTTTTGAAGCTGAACATATGGCTTAAATAGTTTCCCATACGTCCAATATCTTTTTGATAATCACGTCCCAGATACACAATATTAGAGACTGCCAGTCGTTCATCTCCCAGACTTCCAAACAAAAATCTTTTTGGATAACTGTCCAATTTCAAATTTCCATCCATATCAGACGGATATGTATAATTAGCATAACCGTTCTGAAATGCCTCCAATTCCTGTTCTGTTATGGATTTATTATAGCTGTAAATTCCCATTCCTCCATAAGAACGGCTCACGCCTTTCGCGGAGGAAGTAAAAATTGCCTGATTAATTTCCATACAATGTCCTCCCCTTTACTGTCGATCTCATCTCTGCGACAAAATTCCATTTTCCTTCAGCATCCATAAAAACGGGTCCTCCACTCTGTGCGGCTGGGGTCTTGAGATCTTTTTGCTTCCCGCTCCGCTGATCATTGGATGCTGCCCCAATGCGGAAAGCGTACAATACGAATATTTTCCAAAATTCTGCTCCACTGTCTTGGCAAAATTCACTTCTCCCCATTCTTTCAGCATGGCATCTATTTCATTGTGTACCGTGAACCACTCACCTTTATCCAATACACCCTCCCGCAGATAACTGGAGGGTTTCAGTACAGTACTACCCTTTGGAAACATTCTCTGGATAACATCAAATTTTGAGAATGCAATAGATACCGGAATATCTATCTTCTGGGTATCGTTCAGACGTTTATCTTCCCGAATCAATTTAGCGACCCTCTTGAGTACATGCTCCTGCGGTTCAATTTCATTTTCAGAGAGAGAGGACGAAGACTGTACTTCCTCATCTGTCATATTTGCCCGCAGTTCACGCATCTGCAGCGGGTCCAGAAGGAATATGATTCCTGCGGCTTTACATATGTACCTGTTCACCGTACGCATGATTGCGGAATTTTTCAAATCCTCCCCTGCGGTATCATAAAATACGAACGTAAACTTACGAAGCTTCTTTCCCCCATTTCCCACAGGTATTACCATCTCATATATCAAGGGCTTTTTCGCACTTGTCTCCCCTTTCTGGAAAACTGTATGCGTCAAATCCAGCAATTCATTCCGCACATATACCCGATTGTAAAAATCATTCATATAGTGCTGATATACTTCATCGTTCATAGGACTGAAGGTTCCATCGAGAACTGTGGGAATAATCCGGCTCTGCAGTTCATGAATCAGGACTGATATGAAATGAGATTTTCCCGTATCACGGCTGCCCACCACTGCAATGATCATATCCTCATTGCTCTCTATTCCCTTTGGCAACTCATTGTGACAACTGGGGCATACACGAAAAGAAGTCCTTGTCTTACATTCGGGACATTCCTCGTATTCATACATGATCCTCATCATCTTGAGATGCCATGGAAGTTTTTTCTGGGGTCTGAACGCAATATTGTCTAAAGGCATATCTTCCTTTCTCAGTCCCAGGTACAGAGCGTTCTTCTCATCCTGTTCTTTTTTCGAACATAATTTATTTACACACTTAAACTCCACATCATCAAAGTCATGTTCTGTGAAGCAATATGGGCATACATATTTCGGCATTTTCTTTTCCTCCCGGGTATTTTAACTTATCTGAAATTTTGTGCCATAAGCCGGTGTCAACTCAATGGCGTCATACAGATTTTCATCAGTGAAAAATGGTTTTAAAAATGTTTTTTTAGGAAGACTGGAACACGGTATCGTAAGCGTATACGTTCCCTCCACAATCTGCTCCTCCAGGTGGGCTACAACGTTTCCTGATGAAATATATACAGGTACATGGTCCAGACAGGATATAATATCTATAGCCGGCAATGTAAATCTGGGAAGGGTACTGCTGAACCGGATTTCCACATGTCTGGAACGAAAAAGTCCTGCAATACTTATTTGGTAGGAAATGTCTGTCCGCGGTGAATTATCAAAACAGATCTGCCCGCATTCTGAATAAACCTGCTCCCCGTTCACTCTGGACACAGCATACATTTTTATATAATACGTTTCCCTGTCAGGATTTTTAATGCATAGTGCACTTCCATCGGAATCAAATAATTTCCTAGTAATCGTTCTGCTTACACTGGACTTCCTATCCTCCAGATCCACGGGATATTCTTTTGTGCTGTAATGCAGAATAATAGAGGATGTCTCCTCCGGCCAATCCGCTTCAATCCGCAAAAGTCCTCCTGCGATATGAATCTTTTTCACCTTAATCTGTTCCTTTTTTAAGGCTACCGCCTGTTCACCCACTACACACGTATTATTTTTCAGTGTAACCGGAACAACAATATATTTTTTCTTCTCAGGGACTTTAAACCGGCATAAATTTCCGTTAGATGAAATCAGAGTCAGGGGCTGCAGTGCCTTATGGAGTGTGGTTTTATCCACGATATCCCCACAGCTAAAAGGATTCCTCATTTCCGTATAATAAAGAATCACATTCTCTGAACCAACATATTTCCATCGGGCCTCAAATATGTCATCCTCCACATTGCGCACGGAAATTCCCTCCACAGGCTGTGGCACAGAAGTGGGAATGGCCCATGCAGAAATCCCTTTTGTCTCATACGTCTCCCCATTGTGATAATAACAAATATTAAGATAATATCCGTACTTCACATCGTTTTTTAGTCCTGTATCCACAAATCCCGATGCATCTGCATTCACAGGTATTCCGTCCTTTGGCCCGACCGGTAAATTATTTTCTTTTCTGACGACCTGAACCCTTGCCGCACCTTCTACTTGTTTCCAATTTATTCTTATATACCCGTCCCCTTCTTCTTTCTGGGTGATCGTCAATTCAGCATAATTTATGGCATGCGCATGGACAGGAGAGGAGACAGCACCTGCCCGCACTGTGTAGACCGAATAATAATAATCCACACCTGCCTTAATATCTGTATCAACAAATCTGGTTATCCCTGCAAAACCAAGCTGCCTGCCATCCTCCGGGGAAGCCGCTGCAGTATTTTCTTTTCTAATGATCTTATAGGAAATCTCTCCCTCAGAAGTACTGGCCTGCCAGGTAAGTGTATTCGTTCCGCTTATCCCATCGCTTGCAATCTGCAGTCCGGACGGCGGTTTAGGCGGATATTTCAGGATCAGAGCGCCTACCGGATAGTCGGCACAGATACCGGTGATCTGATTGCACAGCCTGATCAAATCCCCTTCGTTTGCAGCAGAGACGGCTTCTTTATATATCTTCTGTGCTTCCGCATATGCCGTTTCTATAAGCAGTGCATTTTGTATCCTGGCAACTGGATATTTTGCCTGCACTGCCTCCAGAACCTCTTTTGCCTTATAAAATTCCTTTCTGGATGCCAGCTGATTCAGGCGCTCCATATCACCTCCCATAGCGTTCTCTTTCTTCTGAAGCTCAGCTCTCAATCCAGAAATCCCCTCATATTTAGGCCAGAGAGATTCTGCCTTTGCAATATATTGCTTTGCCTTGATAAATTCCATGGAATTCACGGCATCCTTTGCACTTTTGCACAAGGTCATTACTTCCCTTACATTTTGAAGCTTAAATTCACAGAATCCGCAGGATTCTGCAGAAGCAGGGATTTCCTTCCCGCAAGATGGGCATTTGATATAGAGATCTGCACCACAATGGGTACATTTTCGTTCCCCGTGTGCGATGTCAACCACATGATAGCACTGCCCGCACAGCAATGTCTTTGCCGCCATCACCGGTGCGCCGCTTCTGATTCCCTTGAACGCACAGATATCCCTGTACTTTTTCTCTGCTGCTTTCCTGTTCTTTAGTATCTGCGTCAGATCGTCCACAAACATAGACGCCTGCACATCATTCAAAGCCATCTGACTTCCGGCAAATGTTACCATTCTCTTGATCACATCATCTACCTTTTTCCAGATAATGTAAGCATCATAATTGGCCTTCATTTTTGGATTCTTATCGTCAAATATTTCCTCACATGCCGCACACAAACTTTTTACCAGAGTCGCTTCATCTGTCCTTTCAAGTCTGTACTTTTCTTTCAGCGGATTAGAATATGTCTGAATCAGCTCTTTTCCCGCAAGACTTTTCATAGCCTCAATATCTTCCTTATTACTGCCCGCAAGGAATTCATAAAGATTAGCTTTCTTCAGGTTCAGCAGGGCTTTATCATTTTTGCTGTATCTGTTATGCTCCTCTACTTTTGGATTGGGATCCTCCGCCTTATAGACTTCTCCCTCCACAATCTTCATTCCCGTGATTTTCTCAAACATGGGAGCTGCGATACCGCATTTTTCACATATGGCCGCAGCCGTCCCTCTTTCTATCTCCTTCTTATCCTGCAGATAGCGCAGCTGTTCTTTTAATATGGAATTGACAAAAGTTTTTGCATCCTCCGCCTCCGCCTTCCGAAGATTGGGCGTCTTCATGACTTTTCCGATATCCAGTGCCCATCCTTTATATTCTTTATATTTGAAACCTTTTTTTCGATCCCTCTCACAGTTCTCATTCCAGAACCTCATCTTCTCCCTGAGCCGTTTATCAATCACAGCCTCATCTTCCTCAGGTTTGAGAAAATCCAATTCAAGAATCAAGTAATAATTGTCCAGTTCTCTACCCATAATTCATCCTCTTTTAGTAATGGTTCATCTGCTGAATCGTTACCCCTTTTACATTATTTTTGCAATACCGGTCAATACCGTCTCCAGACTGGAAAGTTCCGTAAAGGAAGCAAAATCTTCTCTGGACGCTATCCGATTCAAAAATTGCTGATTTGCTCCGGCAAATCCTAGAGCTATCACCTCTATGCCGGCGTCGTGACATTTTTTTGCTGCCAAAATGGCAGCTCCTTCGCAACTCCAGTATCCATCGGTCAGCACAAGCAGATACTGCACATCAAATTCCTTATTCTTCCGAAACAAGTCATATGCCAGGGTAAAGGGATGCGCAGCATTTCCATATCCGAGATTATCGTCATTAATTTTCCAGCTCTTGATTTTTTTCTGAAGCAAAGCACGGTTATCTGTCAGTTTTTGATAGAGTACACAACGGTCGGAAAAGTTGATCAGGCCGATTTTAGTGTATTTCATGTCAAACTGCCCGATAAAACTGAGAGCTGCCTTCTGGGATTTCTCAAGTCCCTGGCCGGACATACTGCCGGACAAATCGATAGCAAAATAAATTCCCACTTCTTGCTGTATGGAATGGTTGACCGCCCGTTTTTTGGGATCATCAAGTACCCAGCTCATGTCTTCCTCCACCGACTCAATATGTAATGCAAGAGAGCTGCCTGTACTTCGCTGCACAGCATCCACCTGAACAATATTATTCTCGTCATAGGAGTATGTTACATCGATAATCTCTTTTCTTGATTCCCGATATTGGATTCCTGTAAATACATATTTCCCCACAACAGTACAGTTGAGGGGATATCTGAGTTCTTCCTCCTCACCCTGTATCATATAAACTTCCAGCAGATTATTCTCTACCTTCTTCCCAACCCCCAGTTCATATGGTTTTGTCACCTTAGATGGTATGGGGGCATTCTTTTTAATCATGATGCTGTTTATATATCTTGTCATATCACTGTTCACAGCGATCATACCCATACTGTGGGCCGTGGCATCCTGAATCGCCTTTGCACCGGGCAGACGGCCTGAAGAAAAGTCCTTGGCTGCTCCCAAAAATCCCAGTCGGGTTAATGGACCGATTTTTCCCTGGATTTTTCCCTGTATATCAATATTAGCCCGGATTGCTGCCCCGATAGCAACCGCCTCATCTACATTCACGCCGCTCAAAGGTTCTTTTTTACACATCATGGTCAGATACTTTTTAACCTGTTTCATCCTGGTCGAACCGCCCACCAGAAGAACACCATCGATATCGTTCCAGGACATAGACAACTCTTCCATCAGTTTCTCCATGATATCCTTTGTTCTGTTTAAATTATGTGCTGTGATGGCCTCGAACAAATCTTCCGTAATCTCATAAACCCCTCTTTTCCCCCCATAATTTATTGTTACAGAGTGAGCGTTCTTGGATGTAAGATTCTTCTTTGCCGTCTCGGCTAACATCTGCATGGTAATATTCATGTTCACATCATTGTCAAAGGTGATTCCAAATTCCTCCTCAAATTGTTCCGAGAGATAATCTGACAGCGCATCATCCCAATCTTTTCCCCCCAGCTGATGATCCCCGTCAGTACCCAGCACCTGGATATTATCTTCCGTGATCCGGGCAATAGTCACATCAAAGGTTCCGCCCCCAAGATCATACACCAGCACTGTCTGCGTTTCGCTTTTCCCGTTAATGCCGTATGCAAATGCCGCCGCTGTAGGTTCACTGATAATATTGAGTACTTTTAACCCTGCTTTTTCCCCCGCATGCATAGTAGCCTGGCGCTGAACATGATCAAAATACGCAGGCACCGTAATCACCGCTTCATCTATGGTCTGACCAAGTGTGTCTGATGCATCATCCACCAGCCTTCTGAGAAACAGGGCAGACAGGTCCTCCGCTGTATATTCACGTCCATTTCTTAGTATTTTCCAGTCCGGATCTCCCATATGGTATTTAAAATAATTTGCTGTGTTTTCAGATCCTTCCTCCACATAAACCTTTGCCTCATCCCCGTGAAGCACCGGCCCTTCAGGGCTGAAATACAGAACAGAAGGAGTGGTCACTCCCCCTTCCCCGTTTTTAATAACACTTGCTTTCCCCGTTGCCGGATCCACCCATGCAACCACGCTGTATGTGGTTCCCAAATCAATTCCAACCTTCATATCGTTTCTCCTTTTCAAGCGAAAAAGGCCGGTAACTTATGACACTTTCATCACAAAATACCGACCCCTTATGCGCTTTTAAATAACAGTAATTTTGTTTACTACTTTAGCCTGCTCTTGTTTTACTTCCTCTGTTAAAATAGCGTCTTCTGCCTGCAACTCTGCATGGATGGCTTTTCCGGAAGTCATATCCACTCCGCTGAGTTTAAGAAGTCCGTCTGTACTAAGGTCAAAAGTGATTTGAATAGGCGCACCCGCCGGCAAATGAACAGGTAATTCCAGAATGGCGGTGCCAAGAGGCATATTAATACCGATATCAAACTCCTCGCTCTCCTCATCCGTCTCGTATACGATTAGCTCAGCGGAACTTTGATCAGCCATATAGGTTCCGAATGTCTGTGTAACCGACTTTGGCACTTCATCCTGTTTAAAAATCAGATTTCTCACGTATTCATGTTCATTTTGGTCAATAAGCTGTATTCCAAAACTTTTGGAAGTAATGTTCACAAGACGGCTGCCTGATGCTTTTTTCACATCTACTTTTTTATCTTTTTTAGCTGTACCAAGCGTTCCCAGTATTTCCACAGAATCCCCGCCATTTTCATTAATAACTTTCTCTAATTCCCCTACAGTGGGACCTTCTTCTATGTCTATTACATCAGTATTGCCCTGTGTATCTCTCCATATGTCAATCCACTTCTGCAGCTTCTGCTGATTTTTCAACAAATCATCTGCATGGATGGCCGCACCTTTTGCAACCGCTTCATTTGGCTCAAACATAAGAATCTTTGTATCCGGAAATTCCTTCTCCACAGCTGCTTTTACCTGAGGCATTTTGCAGGAGCCTCCCACGAGAAGAATCTCTTCAATTCGCTCTACACCCTTCTTTTTTGCGGCCTCCATCGTACTGTGAGTCAAATCGATCGTTGTCCTTAACTTGGATTCCGTAATATTGTCAAAGTTCTGGCGTGTCAGTTCAATACTTGCTCTTACGCCGGAAGCTGAAATAACATTCTTCGAAGTCTCTTTCTGCGTCAGCTGCTGCTTCGCCTTTTCTGCCTTCAGGCGAAGCTCCTGCTGCGCTTCCAGATCAAATTCAATGTCGTCGCCTTTCTGGCTATGGAATTCATCTTCCAGATAATCCATGATCAGATCATCCCAGTTTTTACCGCCCAGCTGATGGTCACCGTCTGTAGCCACAGCCACAATCTCTTCAGGCGTTACCTTGATTATGGTAACATCAAAAGTACCACCGCCCAGGTCATACACCATAATGGTCTTATCCTGTACATCACGAAGAGAACCATAACAAAGAGCTGCCGCTGTGGGTTCATTGATGATTTCCAGCACATTAAGTCCGGCCATCTCTCCTGCATTTTTGGTAGCCGTACGCTCCGCGATACCAAAATATGCAGGACAGGTGATAACTACATCTTTGATTTCTGTGTCCAATGCGATCTCCGCATCATGTACCAGCTTTTTAAGTATCAATGCTGAAATTTGTTCCGGAGAATATTCTTCCCCTTCGTATGTAATGGCAACCTTATCCACACCCATTCTGCGTTTTACGAATTCGCAGGTAGATTCCGGTTCCATCACCGCATTTTCCTTTGCCACCGCGCCCACTACTACGTTATCTGCACTTTCAAAAAACACAATTGAAGGTGTTACATTTTCACCTTCCTGATTGTCCACCACCACCGGCTGTCCGGTCACATCGTCCACATAGCTGATACAGGAGTATGTAGTTCCCAAATCAATTCCAAATGCTTTTCTTTCCATAATTTAAATCATCCTTTCTTCTCTTCCGCACCCTCATCTTTTTTGTTCTTAACGTATATGCTGATCCTTTCCGGGTAGATCACCTTACCGTTGTATTCATAACCGCAACTCAGGCTCTGCGCCACTTTTTTTACCAGATCCGGATCATCCGTCTGCACTTTTTTCACTATTTTCTGACGAATGGGCACATTCTCAACCCCTGATTGCCCTTTATAGATATTGACATCATATTTATCTAAAATGTCTCCAACTACCTCGCCGTAAAAAGCAAAATCTTCCAGCGGGATCATCTGTTCCTCCACCGGTTTTTGTTCCAAATATGCCACTTGCTTCAAAATAGTTTCTCTTAAATCAATCATATCGTAGAGCACATCCTTGAGCGCGCGCTGAATGATTCCTTTTTTATACTCCTGTAGTTCCATATACATGGATTTTACGGTACTGTCTCTCGTCTCTGCGTTCAATATATCCGTCTCAAATTTCTTTTCCAGACGGAGCATGGATTTCTTAATATCTTTTATCTCTTTCAGCAGAGTGTCCGTACCGTCCTGTTCCGTTTCCTTTTCTATTTTCTGTTCTGCTTCCTTTTCGTTTTTATCCAAAACTGAGGTTTCCCCTGCCATATTTTCTGTCCCGGCAGTCTCCTGTGTAGACGCCGTCCGGCCGGTCTGCTCTAAATTATCCTGATGGACCGGCTGTTCATCTTCTGTTTTTTCTTTCATAATATTACAAACCATATCAGCAATCTCTGTCTGTACATCCCCAAAAAGTTCATCAACGGATTTATCCGGCTCTTTGATGATTAAATCATCCGGATTATCCGGATCAAAAAGAATCTGTGCACCTTCATACTCTTTCAACCTTATCCCTCCTGATCAGGCAAACAACCTGTTTTTCTAGCAATATATTACTAATCGTATAAACATTTACAGTAATTTACAATATGTGCCTAAAATTGTGCCTATATATTTTTATGAGACAATTTCTTTTTCTATCAATTCATCACACATATCTTTTAGATACTGTAAAGACTGTTCTCTATCATAAACCTTTTCGCTGTTTTCGAGGCTTTTCATATAGTTGTTAAACACTTCACATATACTTTTCTCTTCAATACATATAATACCAAAGGGATGTTCCTTCGCCATGGACATGAAAACAACACGCTCGCTGCCATATACTTCTATGTACAGCCCTTCCCCTACAGGTAATTTTTCTTCGTTTATACAGTACTGGTTCCATCCTGTCTTCTGAATCTCATTATAAAAATCCTCCATGATCGCTTTTCGCTCTTCCGGCGAAAACCGCCGGCACAATTCTCCCCACCTTCCGGGAAAATATCCTGTTTCCAGAAAGGTTTTCAGCTCTTTTGTTCCAAAAAAAGACACAGGGAAACCTTCTTCATATAAACGTCTTCTCATTTCAAGATAACAATCTTCTATAACTCTAGCCTCTTTCTTCTCCATATGCTTCTGTGAAATTACAACGGATCGAAACAGTACCTTATTAAAACAGGGATGACTCTCCAAAATAAAATCCGGTGTTTTGTCATTCATAACTTCTTCCAGATAATACTGGATAGACGACAAATTCATTTTCATTGGCGTAAACAGCACCCGGTAATATTTCAGCATGTTTCTCAATTCTTCCCTGTAGTGACCTGCAAGCACTTTATCCTGAATCATGAGACCTCTTTCCATAGACGCAGAGATTAACAATACCGCATTTGTCGTCACAATAAAATAAGGCCATAAAACAGCATGAGGGTCCATCCTGACCTCTGCAATGTAAGTATAATATGCCTTATAGATATTATTAAAAGAAAATGCAAAAGGTATGACTGATTCTAGCTGCTCAACATTACCGCTGCCTTTTCCGGCATTGATTTCTCTTTTGCTGAAATTAAGGAAATGAAAAATTTTGATTTCTTTCTCTGTCATTTTCTCATACTGCAAAAATTTCTCAAGCGTAGTCTTACAGGTGCCTGACAGCTCCATATAAATCTGGGGCCGGTCTTCTGATTCTATTTCCTGCCATATCAGATATTCGATCAGGCTGCTGATTTCTGTTTCAGTATGCACACTTATGTAAGGAGACTCGTAAATCTCATTCTTTTCCTTCCATCCTATAAAACTTTCATTTTTATATATTTTCTGAAATTTCCGGATGTTTGTTATAATTTCCTCAATGGCTTTATTATTCAAATAGAATTCTTTTCCCAGTTTTTCTATTTTAAATAATATAAGCAATTCCTCTTCTTCCGTTGTAGAAAGCTTCAGATACCTGCACATTTTCTTCACAAATTCCATACCCGGAAGTCTTTTTCCTGTTACACAGCGCTGCAGAGTTGTCCTGTCAAGATTTGCCTCCTTTGATAACTGGTACACATTAGTACCGCTTTCTTTTATTAACTGCCTGCATCTATCACTAAAATCCGACATATTGTGCCTCCTCTGCCAACATATTTAAACAAAAAAACATAACATTTTTTGTCGTAATGTCAAAAATTTCAGTGCTGAACTATTTCTTCAGACAGCACCCATATTATAAAAACAAATCTTGTGTTCCCATCTTATACTCTGGATAGACTTGTATAGCAAAACCATGCTCCTGTTCCCACTTGCAGGCAAACAGAAAAATAATTTCTCCTGTTTTTGTAAATAATATCGTCTCCAAATCAGGAATGTTTTCTTCCTGCAGAATCACGTCACTATCCATCATATATTTTTCCAGCATTGCCTTTGAACGCTTTTCAATTATCTTTTTATTCTTTTCAAAATATTGATAAGATGTTCTTTGTTCTTCTGTTATAGGCCTTTGCCTATATGCCTTTGCTGCAATGATCACCTGAATATCCCTATTCCAAAAATTGATTTCTTCCATTTTTCTCCAATAGTGGATATATTCCATATCTCCAAAAACCGGATCCTGAATTTTCATTGTATCACTCATATTTACTTCCTCTCTTTATATTTTTTCTTCTATATTCCTTTTGACTTTGAATATCCTCCATCGTGAGGTATATTTCCATGTACTTCGGTGGGAACCAGCTGCATGGTTTCACAATCCTCTTTTTCATGCCATGTATAATGATTTTCTTTTCTCCATTTTTCTATATCTTCTGGATCACACCCTTTTTCTTCAGCAAGCTTCTCATCTGCCGACATAAAATTGGCCATGCGGTTGTCTGAAAAATCATCTATGGATACTTCTGCTTTGGAAACCTCACTGAAATCAGGATACCCATCTTTAAACGGTATAGATTCAAAATCATATTCTTCTTTGATTTCTCCCCAGGTCTTATTATCAGGATTAGTACCATGTCTGTCTCCAGGTTCCGCATCATCATCCGGATACCACCTGGAATTTCCCCGCTCCCCTTCCCACTTTCCACCTGTCTTTGGGCATCTTGAAATATCTGACTCTGCCTCTTCTGTTTTCTTCTCTTCTTCCCTGTTGTCTACAATATCATCAAAGGCTTGGTCCATTTCATTGGATTCTTCTATGCCGCTATCTGTTTCAGATACTTCATTAACTTCGCTGAACATATGTCCTCCTCCATTATATTTGAAAAACTGTTTTGTTTTACCACAATATGTACATATGGATTATAAATATTGTCTTCCTCGTCAGATTCTTATTCCTCCTCCCATACCGCTTTGCCGCAAACTCCTCCAAATCTCTCTAATCTGTCTCCGGGGAAAGGTCTGATAAATCCCAGATAAAATCGCTCATGTCTGCATATTTCCAGTCTATGAGATACATTATTTTCCCTTCCCGGAGAATCCGATTTTTCTCTTTATCAACATTTGTTTTTGTATAAATATACCTTTTTCAAAACTTTAAAATAAAATCTCCAGTTTTTCCTGAACAGCGGCAATATTTCTATAGATGATATGAGTCCTGATTGCCGCCGCAGCCCTGCATTTATATACGTCCCATTTTTCCTGCAGGACGAAGAACTCCATCCCCGATTCAGCCGCATTCAGGCATATTATCCGGATTGCTTCTTCTGAGACAAGATAAACCGCAATTTTTCTGTTTTTTTCTTGTTTATCAGGACTGCTGTAGCTTCTCTCTGCCAGAAGCAGTTGCTTAACGAGAAAATAATAAAAAAATTCAGAGAGATTAAGCCCCCACTTAAGCGCATACTCTCGAAAATATATGGCACAGTTACAAAAGCGCTTTATGACCTCAAAATCATCCGTTCTTCTATGGCAGGCAGAGTCCCGGCGGATATAATAATAGTAAAAATTTTCTTTGACAAATTCCATTTCTCTGCAATGTAAAAAGTACATAAGATTAAAAAGTATATCTTCATTTCCAATAACATTTTCATTCTGGAAACGCAGGTTGTATGTTTCAATCATATCTCTTTTAAAAATTTTATTCCATACAGACCCGGCAAAAGACTTATATTCCTTTTCCAGAAAATCATTGTGAGACTGCAGGCAAAAATGCCGGTCAGCCAGCGCTCTTGCACGGCTGGCCATCCTATTATCCCCTGCGTCAAATGAAAAAACGATCAGGTCTGGTAATATCCTGTCATTGAAAAAAGTAATAAGTTCTTTCAGATACACATAGTCATCTGCATCTGCAAACAAAATATATTCTCCGCCTGCACAGGAAAGCCCGACGTTTCTGGCGGCAGAAATACCTCCATGTTCGGCAGCGATCACCTTGACAAACGGTATTTCAGCCGCAATTTTCTCACATAACGTAAGAGAGTCATCCTGTGAACCATCATCGATTAGAAATACTTCCAACAGATTGGCAAATTCCTTTGCCTCGTTCAAAAAATGCCTTATGCCATAAAGAAATCGCTCTGAATTATAAACGGGGATGATTAAAGTATAACGGATATTTTCTCCATATTTTCCACGCATTGCTGGGTAACCTTTCCCATTTCATTTGTCAGAATCTTTGGTACAGAGACGAATTGTCCCGGAATTTTATACTGGTCGATTTCAGACCGCAGGCGCTCAATAATCTCCTGGCGGCTCATGGACACACCCTCCTCCCAAACAAGAAATGCTTTTATATAACAGCTGCCACTGTCTTCTTTTTTCTGACAGACATAAGCCTCTTTTACCTGTTCTATTTTTAGCAGATCAGCCTGTATCTCTTCTGCGAAAACTTTCCTGCCCCCGCATACTAGCATATTTTTAATCCGCCCTTTCAGGAAGAACTTTTCATCCCTGATTTCAACCAAATCTCCGGTATCATACCAGAGTCCGATTTTTTTTCCGCTACTGTATCCTGACGCCTTCTCCGGGGAGGAGATCAGCAGCTCCCCTTCCTCTGTGACCTTATAATGCCGGGGATATAAAGGTTTTCCGACACAGTTCGTATCTTTCGGCGGTACGGTATCATCAGAGAAAGATATCACACCGGTTTCCGCGCTGCCGTACTCCTGATTTATCACTTTACCGGTCACAAAGTAGAATTCCCTGACAACAGACGGATGTAGCTGCAGCGAACTGGAACAGCAGTACAGAAGTGACGCAAGAGATTGCGGATTTCTGCGCAGCACCCTATTCATGAGTTCAAACATGGGCGGGACTGCAAACAAGTGGGTTATCCGGTATTCCTCTATCAATGCAATGGCATCGGCCGGCTGAAACTGTCTCATCATGACCAGTTCACTGCCGGAATATAGCCCGGACAAAAATACACATGATAGCCCATAACCATGACTGATTGGCAGTGCCAGCAGCAGCACTTCCTCCCCAGTATAATGCATTGCCTTTCTGAAATGTGTGATCATATTGCAATAGGAGGCAATATCATGAACTACCCCATTTGGTCTGCCGGTTGAACCGGATGTATAATGTATCAGACAGGCATCTTGCAAGACCCAATTTTTCTTTTCTACCTCTCCCTTTTTCCAAAACTCAAAGCCCATAAATTCGCCGCTATAAGCAAATGTCTCAAAAGGCCCTCCTTTTCTCTCGCTTATTATATAAGCAGCCCTGCTGTCATCTGCGATGAAGGACAATTCATGAACCGCCGTCCAGTCAGCCAGGGCAGGAACCGCGTTACACTCCAGGACGGCAAAGAAAATCACTGCATATTCATATGAATTTTTGAGTGCCAGCAAAACGCAGTCCTCGGATGTGATTCCTGTTTTTTTAAGCTGTGAGGCAGTATCTTTGATATCTCTACCAAATTCACCATATGTAATTCTTCTTCCATCCTCCGTAACTGCAATTTTTTCTCCATACTGACCGGAAAGCTGAACTATGCTTTGTCCCCGCAGTCTGGCTTCTATATAGGCGGCCAGCTCATTTACCGTGTGTATCTCATAATAGTCCCCGGACGATATTTCAATCTGAAACGCGTCCTCCATGTCAAAGAACATTGCCATGATCTCAACAGAATCCAACCCAAGCCCCAAATAGCCTAAGGGTTCATTCTGATTCCACTGCCTGGTGCTCATCCTGCTAAAGTTTGATTTTATATAAGACTCTATAGCATGTATAATACGGGTTCTCATCTTATTTCCCCTCTAAATAACTTACATTTATTTTATGTGCCTCTTTCTCTTTTCCGATAACAAAGGATATTTTCCGTAGGCATTCTTCCGTCAGCGAATGCTGCCCGCAGATATACTGTTTGGCCAACAATCCCCGGATTTCCTGCCATTCATCAAATATCCCGCCTAACAAGCGAATGAGTCTTTCATTTTGCGGCTGAAAGCTTTGAAGCAGTAAACTGTAAAGTATTCTGCTGAACATAATGGACCACAGACTCCGATATAAAGGGATGTCATATTTCTTTTCCCGCAATCCTTTATATTCTTCCTGTAAATCAATATTATGTTTCATATAATCATATAGTTTCACCAGATGACTCTCCGATGTCATTCCGGAATAATACTCCCACATCTCCGCTTTCAGCACTGTGCCGCCCAGACTATTACAATGACCTATATGGATCTTTTCCACTGCAAGCAGCCCTTGATACACCTGCTGCTTTGGTATCCAGCATATTTTGTCGGACATCATAGGATCAATAAACCCGATCTGCTCCCCTGTTTTTGCATAATACAGGCAAAAATGTGTTGTGTGCTCTTTCTGATATAAACGATGGATGGGATAATAGTAGGTATCTATCTCAGCCATGGTATAATTGCCGCCGCCGTATTTCCACTCCTCTAAACTGCCACAACCTGCCTGTGAACATTCCAAATTCCCGTATTTCTCCATCAAATTCCTGATACCGGTGTCAAATTGTAAACGTTCTCCCAACAAACCTGAATCCTTCCAGGGGGTTTGCCATATCCTGCACAGATAGTTCAAAGGCTCCCCTCCTTCCTCCCGGATAATATGCATCAGACAACTGTCATAGCAACGCAGGCCCGTATAATTAATCATATTCATATCATACTTTTCCCTCCGGCCGCCTTTCCATCTGTTCACCCGGTATAATAACCGGTGAATCTCCGATTATCCCATTGCAGTAGGAACAGCACTCAAAGTATTTTTGTTCATAAAAATCATAAATTTCATTTTGCATACCGCCATTTTTAATCTCAAGCCCATCTTCTGTTCCAAGAATGGCAAAACGATTTGCAGCCCAGGAACAGACAAAAATCTTTCCGTGATAATATGAAGTACACTTTCGCATATTACATTCAGATATCATTTCTATGGTTTTTGACTTGCTGCGTTCTTTCTTACACCTGTAATCACCTAAACAGCACCATGTCTGTTCCTCCATATAATAATAACGGATCCGACTGCACTGCAGTACTTCTGTCAAACATGCAGCTTTCTTTTTCATAAACGGATATCCACTAATATGGAGCACAAATTTTGGATTTTTCATTATATTTAAAAGAGAGGCAGACGGCATGATACTTCCGTTTGTAGAAATACGGACATCAATAATCTTTTCTTCCTGTAAGGCAAACTGTAAAAAATCCTCAAGATACGGATAGCTTAATGGTTCCCCACCATGAATCTTCAAACGGTATATGCGGTGTACATTATCAAGTAATCTTTTCAAATTTTCTATATTTTCAAGTAAAGGGAAGTGTTCCTGCCTTGGAAGATATGGTATCAAATTTGAGCAGCAGCGGCATCTGAGATTACACTTTGTTGTCACTGTCATTTCCACAAATGGAATGTCAACAAACTTTCTGCGCCTCAAATCGTTCACATATCTCTCCATGTCCTCTCCCATATGATATTTATCATATAATCTTGCACATTCATCAATATAAGCACTCATTGGCATCCCTCAAAAGCAAAACATATCACATTTTTCGCATAATGGAACCCCTACTCTCCCATCTGCAATACTGTCCCTGTAACTATTTACCTTTTCCCCATACCAGATATCTGTCAGTGTCTCCTCATTTACATTTCCAATGTTGTAATCATTCATCATATCAGATATACACAGATTGACATTACCGTCAGGAAGAATGGAAAGGGTATTAAAAGGCAGTATGCAGCTGCATTCCATACTCCTCTGTATTGTCCGTCCGCATTCATTCCGCCCGAACTGGGAGAGAATTTCATGCTCTTCACGCACAGTGAATTTTATTTTGATTCCATGATCTGAAAAGCTTTTTGTAGCATCAAAGCAGTCCTGTATATTTTTCGATATTTTTTTATCGTAATTATTAATATGGAGTTTTGTAATATATGGATAAATCTTTTTCAATATTGCCGGGGTCAGGCAGGTTCCATTTGTAATGATGTGGATTCTGGCATGAGGCACTTCTCTTTTAATATATGGAATCCAATCTGCCATCCGCACATCCAGAAAGGGTTCATTAAGTCCTTCCATTGTGAATCTTCCTCTATATTGAAGAGCGCGGCACTCTGAAATTATTTTTTGCATCAACGCATCTGTCATTTTCTGATATACTCGTTTTTCCCTATACATATTTGCACCGCAAAAACTGCATTTTCCGTTACATCTGTTGATTGTGCTGAACATAATATTACTGAAAAGAGGAATGGAACCGTTCAGATAATATTTTTGGATCAGCCTTCGGATGATCACACCATAGAACATTGCCATATTTTCTGAATTTTCCATTCGCTGCCGCTCATTGAGATCGTGGTTGAAAAATACAGCGGTATCAATATTCTGCTTCTGATACATCTCAATATCCCGAAACAAGTCATGTTGAATGATTTTTTTCATTATATTTTCTCCTGATATTGCTCCGCAGGCGGAATGGGTATTCCATTTTGATTTACTGAATCGCAGTGCCTGCAGCCTGTACATGTCTTCAATTCATACATCTTTTTTAACTGTTCCCGAACATTTTCCGTATCACCACTAAGTCTTACTTTAGACATCTCAGTAAAATAACCAAGCCTTTCACCGTTTGCACAGCGGGAACACAAATAAAAATAATCATTGTACAAAGCCTTACTGTTCGCCATGGCACAGTCACGTATCATTTTTTGCAGCTCACTGTCAGACATTTCCCGTTCACTGCACCCGCCGGTGTCATACCAAACCTGGTCATCCAGATCACGAATTCTCACTTTATGATCCACCAGAAGCTGAAGAATCTCTTTTCTTTTTGGTGCAATAGTCTTCGGATATCCGCTGACAAATACTATAACCTTTGTTTTTTTCATACTCTCTAATAACAGATCACCAGGAAACACCGTACCATTAGTTGAAATGCGGATTTCCCCGATTTTATCGCTGGAGGACAGCCAGTTTAGAAATTCCGGCAGCCAGGGATACAAAAACGGTTCCCCACCATGAATCTTAAAGCGATATACATAATCAACGTACTCTAAGAAACGGCTAATCTCCCTCTTGGCCCGCTCTAAGCTGATATCGGTTTTTGATTTAAACTCAGGTATAAGGTTGGAACATTTTTTGCACCTCAGAGTACATCTCGTGGTGACTGCATATTCGACAAACGGAATCTCTAAAACATTTGTCCAAAGTTTTCGTCCGGCCCGGTTCTGCTGCCGTGCAAACTTCATACATTGCAGAACATTATTCTTTAAGTATGTTATACTCATAAAATCTCTTTTCTTTTGAATGCCATACAGCCGCCAAGACAAGAATTCTTTTTTTCTGTCCGGCATATTTTTACCGGGCATTCCAATTTTTTATAGCGGGCATCTATAGCATTAATAAAATAATTTGTCAGGTCCTCCAGATTTTTGTAATCTGCCATTCTGACCTTATGCTCTCCCGAAAAGCCAAAACAACGAATTACGTTCAATTCTGTATCAATATCAACGGTCGGTTTACAGGTAACGGTTTGATTTAAAATATTTGAAAGCTCCAGCCGTTTTCCGAACAAATGCTGTATTCTCTTCTTCTCTTCCTCTGTCCACACACACGCCGGAATTTTATTGCAGTCATACTTTGGAAGAACATTTACTTTAGCCAGCTTTTCAAATATGGAAAGAACCGTTTCTTTCATCTCTATAAAATATTCCAGGGCATTCCGGTATTTTTCCATATCATTCGGGACAACAACAGATATTCTTGCAAATTGGAATCCGAACTCTTTTAACAGGTCACAGAAATACGTTACATCCATATTCTTTTTATAAATGTTCAGTCCAAGGAGTATATTATTTTTCAGATGTCTTTCCTCCACCAGCCAGCGGATATTCTCCGTCATTTCTTTATGATTTTCCGGGCCAATCTCCCTGGGGTCATTGCTGTTTATCAAAAAGACGAGTTTTTTTGATCTTATCTGTTCTTTATATAAGCCAAGCCTGATTCCATTTGTAAAGATAACGGCATGTTTCACCTTTTCCTCTGATTCAAGAAAATCCAGAACATCACCAAACCTGGAGTATAGTGTTGGCTCTCCCCCAATAATGCCAAGTTTCTGATTTGGATTATCACACATAATAAAAGCTACCGCTTTTTTAAAATCCTCAAAAGCAATCTCGTTTGCATGTTTGCTGGTATAATCCACAGCAAAGCAATAAGAGCATTTCAAATTACATCTCTCTGTCAGTAATATATTTGCCATCCTCACCCCTCATTTCCACTGTTGTGCCATCATCTCCTGCAACTCTGTATCCTCATATTTTATCTTTCTCGCGAACACATACTCTTTATCTTCCAATTCCGCCGCATCTTTCGGAGTAAATTCCTTTACAAAACCATTGATCCAAAAAACATAAGTCTGGGAACGGTTTATCAGTTCGCTTTTCAAATGGCTGTTATATAAAATCGTTTGAAAAAACTGTTCATCCGGAATCCCAACCGTATGATAAAACCGTACATATTTTTTATGTGAATAAAGATACCTGAAAATCAGATGCATATGTCTGTCTGAGATTGTCCACCACTGTGAACCGCAATAAGGAACAAGGCCATATGGCATTTTTCTCTCGTATCCTATAAGATGTCCTACTCTCCGCACAATCCTGTTTTGATAATATGCAGCTTTTTTGTTCTTAAACAGATAAAAAAAATGGAAATGGACCCTGTCCAGACCCCTGGCAGTCCACCGGTCCACGATTTTTCCCCCATCAATATAGCTGAAAGGATAGGATGCAGACAGCATATTCTTCCATTCCAACGGGTCTTTTATCAGAAAATCACGTCCGCTCAACAAACAGTAGTAATCAGGGTTGCATAGCCGCGCCGCCCCAATCAGTACAAAGGTTGCGTCAATCATGGAGTATCCGCCCCATGTAACCCTTTTTCTCTTTTTCCGGATATAATGAGCATTTGTGAGCGGACGTAAGCGGAGCTTATTCATCGCGAACGGCGATTGGCGTTCGCGAGCACAGTTCATGATATAATGTACTCTGTCATGGGCAACATAGAAGGGTTCTATACTCACAGTCTTGTCCACATGTATAAAAAGTTCCGCTTCCTCATCCTCCAAAAGATGATTAATAAGAAACTTTACATTCTTTTCGTATTCGTGTACCAGAATCATATATGCAATTTTCATATTCCGCAAAACGCTTTCTCTACCTCATTACAGATGTTATTGACATGTTCTTTAGCCAGGCCTGCATACAGTGGAAGACGGACCAGGCAGTCGTCAAAAACTTTGGATTCTCCATTGCCGTAATATTTCATAGCTTTCCCCAAAGGAGATTCCCTTAGCGAGCCATAATGTGCTAAAGCCTGTATTCCCTGGCGGTTCAGATACGCCCTGCACGTTTCACCGGATTCCCGGTCAGGGGTCTGTACAAAAAACATAGACGCATTCCAGCCCTCAGGAAAATCCATGGATTTCATGCCAATACCGAACAGCCTTGATTTATACAGTTCCACCAGACACCGCCGTCTTTTGATATCCTCGTCAGCATGCTGCATCTGTCCGAACAGCAGAGCTGCCTCTAGATGACTGAAGGTACAGTTAAATCCGGGCTGCACCCATGTATAGGGAATCTCCGGACTTTCTTTATGCAGTATCCGTGTCGTTCCATTTGAGCAGAGAATCCTGGCTTTGTCCCACAGTGAAGGATTGTTTATGAGAATTGCTCCACCTTCCCCGCAGGATACTGGCTTTGTAGACTGGAAACTCAAAATCCCCAAATCACCAAACGTGCCCAGATATCTACCATTTCGGTTTGACAAAAAGCCGAGCGCATTATCTTCAATCAGGTAGATACCGTTCTCACGGCAAAACAAACTCATCTCTTCAATGGTTTCATTCCATCCGGCATAATGGGTAACTACAACAGTCCGCACTTTTTTTGTCGTTATTTTTTTGATGAGATTTAAATCCAGGCATCCGCTGTTGTCAATCTCAGCAAGGACAGGCGTACATCCCCGTAAAATAAACGGATTTACAGAAGATGGAAAGCTATAGGAAGAAAAGATGATCTCATCACCCGTCTCCAGCGGCAACAATGCAGCGGCCAGTTCCAGCGCCTGACTGGCAGATGCAGTCATAATGAGATGTTCTGTATGATACCTGTCTTTTATCCAATCTTTACATCTCTGTATGTAAACGCCTGTTTCCGAAAAATCTGATCGTTCCAGACAATCATTTAGATATTGTCTTTCCATATCGCCGATTTCCATCCGGGTCAGATAAAACATTTGTAGTTCTCACCTTCTTTTATTCACGGGAATAAAATGCTCTTTTACATACGCTACTGCTGCCCGGTCAACCATATGCGAATGGCCATACTTAACTGTTTTTTCCACGTCAAGTGCGCAGATGCCGTCTGTCAATACATTGCCAAGACATTCATCTCCCGCACAGCTCTGATGCGGATACACTCTTCCGTCGTAATCAATATAAAAATGGTGTTGATACCTGATATCACCGGCACAGTAATAAAATAACAGAAGATTATTTCCATTCATAAGATATTGATACTCCGGTTTATTGAAGTATGGAATAAGTTTCCTGGCAACATCCAGCTCCTCTATTTTAAATTCAGATTCAGGCACACTATGCTGTGCCTCCCCCTCCCGTCTCAGCATATTATAGGAAAATCCCTGTACATGAAGTGCCCTGCAAAATTCAAGCATTTTATAGAGTTCTCCGATATTCTTTTCATGAATACATGTCTTAATGCCTATCATGGAGTTATATTCTGTAAGCATTTCTATATTCCTGACTACTTTTTGAAAGCTCCCCTTCGCACGCAGGAATTCATGCGTTTCCTCATTCCAGCCGTCTAATGATATTTTCACAGATACATTCTTATTCTTCAGAAGTTTCAGCGCATCTGTTCCCATGGTATCCCAGGATATGCCATTTGTCTGGATTCTGACTATAAAATCATTGTCAGCAGCGTAAGAAAGAATCCTGAAAAAATCCGGATTCATAGTCGGCTCACCGCCGGTCAGGTGCAGTATTTTTTTTCCGTCCGCCTTTGACTCGACATATTCCAGAATTGATCTGACATTTTCGTAATTCAAGTAATCTTTGTCTTGTTTCCGTGCGCTCTGAAAACAATATTTACAATATGTATTACATCTGTTTGTGAGATTAATTGCTATATAATTGAAAGGATTTCCCATTTTTCTCCCCACATCCTTTTAAAAAGAATGCCAGTTGTCTTTAACAAACTGGCATTCCTCCTTCATATTATGTTATCCTGTTATGCAGCCGTCTTCATTCCTTTGCGATACTACTTTAAAGCGTGTTTGATAGTTCATTCCTGCAGTTTTCAAACACACTCTAAATTGGCCGAACGAGTCAATCAGTAGCATAATATGCCAATTCAAGCGCAATATTTGTTTCTTCTTCGATAGTTTTCTCAATCTCTTCAGAAGTTGTGTTTTTTTCCATTTCGTTCATGAGCTTTCCTCCTTCCTCTGCAATTGATTATCTGAATGATTGTGTGATATCTCCCATAGAAAATTCACACCATATTCAATTAACAGCTGTAGTGATCGTCCAAACGATAATTTATGGTAAACACCGATCTCTTTGATACGCTCTCGAGCCAGAGTCTGACATTTTTTCCTACCAGCCCGATCCGTACTCCAAAATAATCGGTTTCTGCGCCAAAAACCAAAGTATAAAACAGGATAATAAACTCTTGGAAATAAGGTACGCTTTACTACATATTTATTTACTATACCGTTTATCTTTTCCTCTGTGAAAGACGCACGGGATACACTGGGATAATGAAAGATCACCAGACGTCTTTCATATAATATCTTATATCCCATCCCATAATTCTGCAGGGACAAAAACAAATCCTCATGTCCGTATCTCAAAACCTCCGGATACAAATTTTTCAACCTCAGCCGTTTTTTATACAAGATATGCCCGGCCCCTATGAAAAAAAGAGCCTGTTCGTAAT
>OASX01000283.1_pt1 | contig 56328 bp, 46 predicted proteins | sample 1516531 | NCBI WGS metagenome assembly OASX01 (sample SAMEA2579911, study PRJEB22360) | human gut metagenome | biome: human gut; feature: human-associated habitat; material: faeces | place: Denmark | collected 2008/2010
CGGTGCCCTGCTCCCCCTCCTCTCATTTTTCGGCCGAAAGCCGTTCTCTCAGCTCCTCCACAATCTTCACACCTGCACTGGTCCCGATTCGTTCCGCTCCGGCCTCAATCATAGTAAGGGCAGTATCCAAATCCCGAATTCCTCCGGCTGCCTTTACTTTTATCTCATCACCGACCAGGGATTTCATCAGACGCACATCCTCCGCTGTGGCTCCCCCTGTACCGAATCCGGTAGATGTCTTGATAAAGTCGGGTTTTACCTCCAGGGCGATCTTACAGAGAATCTCCTTCTCCTCTTGGGTCAGATAACAATTTTCAAAAATCACTTTGGATAACACGCCCGCTTTCCTGCAGATTTCCACAATGCTCTCCATCTCCCTGCGGATATAGTCCAGATTCCTGTTCTTCAGCTCCACAAGATTGACTACATAGTCGATCTCATCCGCGCCTTCCCGGATTGCTGTCTCTGTCTCAAATACTTTCGTTTCGATGGTTGTCTGGCCCAGAGGAAAACTTATGGCTGCGCCCACATGCACATCGCTGTCTTTAAGGAACTCCCTGCATTTTTTTACCGGCGCTGAATTGATCGCCACCATCTTAAAATCATACGCTGCACTCTCCTTACAAAACGCCTGGAAATCCTCGTCGCTCACATATGCTTTTAACAGTGTCTGGTCAATCATTTTTGCAAGTTTCTGTGGTGTAAGATTATTTTTCATGTCATTCTCCTCTTTCCTTTTCTCCGAAAGCCCCCAGGGCCTCCAATAGGTTTACATAAATTTCTTTGTTTTTCTGATATATCTCATATCTCTCTTTATCCGGAAGATATACCTCTTCTCTCAGAGGTGCCTTCATGACGGCTTTTAAATCCCCAAGCAGTCCTGTACCGTAAGCCGCCAGCATGGCACTGGCGTACACTGCCGTATCCGCTTCCTGCAGGGGCCGGTAAGGTATCCCCAGCGCGTCTGCCTTTATCTGGCTGAAGACCGCACTTCTGGCGCCTCCCCCGGCTCCGTAAATATACTTGGGTGAGATCTGTGGATTCTGCCTCTTCAAAATGGAATAATAGTACGCGTATTCATATGCGATACTCTCCATAATACTCCGGTACATATGAGCTCCGGTGTGATGAAAAGAAAGCCCCCAGTAAGCGCCCCTCACCCCGGGATCATTTGGACAGGTACGGCCTGAAAAATGCGGTACGAAATACAATCCGCCGCTGCCTGCCTCCAGCCTTTCGGCCTGTTTGTTCCAATATTCATAATCCCTGCCGTTCTGTTCCAGAAACCACCGCAGGCAGAGTCCTCCGCCTCCGATATATGCCAGGGGCGTGTAAAGCCCGTCTATCACCGACCTGGAAAACAGTATGGTCTTCGTCTCCAGATCCGGCGTAAAGCGGTCCGTGCTGCAGGAAAAAATGGAAGCAGTCCCGGCCACATCATAAATCATGTCCTTTTCCACGATCCCCGCACCTAGAGCGGAAGCCGCAGAATCCCCGCATCCGGCCACCACCCTTGTCCCGCTTGTGAGACCGCAGGCCTTTGCCGCCTGCTCGGTCAGCCTGCCCACCTCGGTCCAGGGGCTTACGATCCGGGGCATCTTATCCTTCTCTATGCCGAACTCCGAGAGCAGCCCCTCATCCCAGACTTTCCTCCTGTTATCCGCAAATCCGGAGAAATGCAGATGGGTATAATCGATCCACGCCTGCTCCGCCTTCAGTCCGCACAGCTTTCCGGACACAAAGACCCCGGGCAGGACGAACTTGGCAGCTTTCTCATACTCTGCCGGCCTTTCTGCTTTTCTCCATAATATCTTCGGACCGTGTGTGTAAGTGACCGGACCCCCGGTCCGGCGGATGACCTCATCCCCGGCCCGGTTTATCATTGTATGGATATACGGTTCACACCGGGTATCCAGCCAGGAATCATAAGGGCCAACCGCTTCAAAGTCAGCATCCACTGCCATGATGCCCGCCATCTGCGCGTCGATTCCCATGGCAGCCACCTGTTTTGGCGAGACACCGCTCTTTTTCATCAGCGCGTTTACAGTCCGCAGAACGGAACCATAGATATCCTCAGCGTTCTGGCAGACCTCCCCGGGTCCGCCGTATATAAGATTTGACTTCTCAAAGGCCTCCGACATTTTCTTTCCGTCCAGGGAAAAAAGGGCAGCCTTTGTTCCCTGTGTTCCGATGTCTATACCAACCGCATACTGTAACTTCATATGTCATCCTTTCCCGCATTTTGGTTCCTTCAATATATTAGTTCAGGGGTCACAAGGATTCCCAGCTCCTTCAGCATATACTCATCGCTCCAGCGGTCATTTTTCGTCCTCCAGGAACAGGAGGCGAACCAGGAATAGTTCCTGTCGCAGTTGTGGAGCTGCCCAAAGGTGTGGTAACGGTTTCCGAATGCTGTGATCTCCAGCAGATGCTCCCCTGCCTCCAGATCACCCAAATCCACCTCATAGGGGGCAAAGGCAATACTTCCCGTACGTTTTCCATCGACTGCAGCACCCAGAAGCGGTCCGCTGAAATACTGGGCTCTCAGGCGCATATGGCCTCCGGGAGCTGTAAACTTACATCGGTATGTAAGGTTCCCTCCGTAAAAGGGCATGCCCTGGCGGGTCAGATCACCGAATACCACCTTTTCGGGCGCCGGGATGATCCGTTTTTCTTTTCCGAATACTTCCACCCCGAAATCCCCCAGCAGATAGCAGCTTTCCACATTGGCCTTTTCCCCGTAGGGCATCCTCAGTTCTATGGTGTTGCTTCCCCGGCGAAGCGGCGGTATCTTCACCACCTCTATGGCTTCATCGGTAAACCATCCGGAAGATTCTTCCTCCACCAGGCTGCCGTTCACATAGATCTCCGTTTTGTCCCGGCTCTCAAGGGCAAGGCTTGCCGATGTATCGGTAAGGGAATCTACGGCAAACCGGAGAGAGAGTACATTGGGAAATCCCTTTTCATCCTTCACGGTCCAGGGCTGCGCTCCTGCCTCCTCTTTTGGCGGATAGCCAAAACGTCTGCGGCAGATATTGTCAAGTTTCAGAATATCCTCCTCCGGCTGCCATGGTTCCCGGTCAATCCTGTATTCTGCTTTGTCAAGAAGCAGCACATTCGGCTCCTCCCTCATCACCTCGAAAGGCTGAGTCAGCCGGATCCTGCTGGACGGTTCCCTTATCTCCACCGCGTTCCCGCTGCCCTGCTGCCGCTCTGCAGCCGGAGTCAGCCGGATCAGCAGGCTGTCATGCACGCCCAGTCTCCATTCTGCTCTGGTCTGTCCGTTTCGGTGTGTACACTGCAGTTTTTCTGTCTCTCCTGTCATGGCATCATAAACCGTCAGGTCATATTCCCCCTGTATCCGCAGGTGTATGTTCTCCACATAAGGGTAATCCTCACAGTCCACCATGCTCCAGAAGGTATCCCGCACTTTCTCATATCCATGTGCCAGGAACAGCCATCTGCCGTCCTCATCCTGCCTCATCTGATATACCAGATTGTCCGCTCTTCCGCCGCTGTCCAGAAGCACATCCACATCGCGCCATGGTTCCAGACATTTGAGGACTGCCCCTTTTTCAAAGGTCAGCACCTCACACTTTCCGGCAAGCTCCCTTACCTTTTCGGAGAATACGCCGTCCATGCAGACGGGCGCTTCCCCCAGGATCACCACTCTGCCTCCGCTGCCGGCAAAAGCCAGAAGGCGGTCCACCGTGCTCTCCCGCAGCGTAATACAGCCCGGAACCAGAATCACCTGATAACGCATTTCCCCCATACAGAAGCCCTGGCTGTCAAATGCACAGTTCGTCTCTTCCTCCAGAAGCGCTTCACTGATATAATCAAAATCCATCTGACCGAAGGTGAGCCATCCGCACAGATCTCTGTACTGGTTCTCCAAGGCTTCCTGCTTTTCGTAGGTCTGGTCATAAGGTCCGAAAGTCATCCAGAAGGATTCCACGGGATGTATGACACCGACTTTTACCTGCGGCCTCCCGCTTGTCAGAGCCGCATTGACACGTCCGAAATAATTTTCGATCAGGGGGTATTCCTTATACCAGGGTGACTGATAGTTTATGGATGCCGGATAATCCCTCTTGGCCTCCCCCTCCATGGAGAGCCAGCTCACATGGTGCACTCTCACGGCAATGCCCAGGGCTGCCTGCCAGTCTCCCGACATTTTGTGTCCCCGGAAATCAAAATCCCAGTTCGTCACCCCGTATGTTTCACTCAGAGCGCCGAAACGACCGAACTGCCGTGAAACACTCTGGGCCATTTTTGCGGTGGGATAATCCCGCTGGTCTGACAGCACATCGTGGCCCGGCAGATGAAAATGCCGCAGGGACCTCATAGTCTCCCCTGTGAACACGGTCTGGGAGCGGAGTGTCTCCTCCCCCTTCATGTGTCCTGTCAGCGCCAGGTTGTGATTTTCGCACCAACTTCCCACATTTGCCGCGTACGCTTCCACAAAACGGTCTGTCAGATGGTTGATATACTGATATCGGAAGGTGGCCGCCGTGTCTTTTCCCTTTTCCCATATAACCTCGGGCAGATGTTCAAGGAGCGAAGCCCCGTATGCAGTCTGAAAGCTCTCATCAAAATCATCGGTGAAGGGCAGGCGGACAGGCTTTTTCTCCTCCGCAAAATTCAGGTTTTCCATCTCCGCAAACTGCGGCTCATCTGTAAATATGGCAGGAATACTCTTTCCAAAGTCAGCCCCCACTTTCTCATAATACCGCTCATGGGTGATGTGGATAAAACGGTCAAGAGCAGGCTTATCCAGGGTATTGACATAGGTCTGGTTGTTCCACCAGGAAGATTTCTCATCAACTGTCAGGTAGGCGTACCATATGGTTTCCCCGTCCCCGCACCGGATACTCTCCTCCTGCTCTGCCACATATTCTTCCAGATAACCCATGGTGAGCCGCACCCTGTATGCCATGACAAAGTATCCTTTAGGTTCCTCCCCCTGACGGCACTTTCTCTGGAATGTCTCCCTGTCCTTCTCGTATCCGTCCAGTCTGGATGGCGTAAACAGAAGATACCGCTCTCTGTACTGGATATCCTTTGTCACATAGCCGCCGCCGAATCCCGATGCGTACCTGTCCTCATCATAGAGCCAGCAGAGCATGTCCTTCTGCTTTGCCGTCTCATTGCAGTCTGACACCATGTCCATGAATTCGTCGCCCAGATATTCCGTATTCATACCTGTACGGCAGTGCATATGAAAACCGCCCATTCCCATTTCTTTAAAATATCCAATCTGTTTCCTCAGATTTTCCTTTTTCAGGGTACAGTTCCACGCCCAGAACGGCGTCCCCCTGAACCGGGCCGGAGGATTCCTGAAATCTTCCTCCCGCATCTTCTCAGGCCTGTGCTCTAAATACACGGTGCCACCTCCTATTGTAATATCTGTACATCCATGTTAAGCAGCCTGGCTGTCAGCTTCAGAGCCTCCGTACAGTCCCCGTACACACCGTGGATATGGTTGCAGGGGAACTTCTCCAGGAATTCATCCGCGGTCACCTGAAGCCTTGTGAAGGCTACCGGCCAGGCCGGGGTGGTGGTATTTCCCATGGCAGTCATCTTTTCCTTGTCAAATTCCACGATCTTGGCAGGTACAATAGTCATCACGTATTTTCCGTTCTTCCTGGCAAGCCTTGCAAGAGTCACCCTGCCCGCATGGGCAAAATGGTGTACGCTGGCGCCGCCTGCGGGATAATAATGCGTCTCCGGGCAGAAGGTCACGTGCTTTAAGTTCTCCGCCGGATCCATGGATGCACCTGCAAAGTATGTGGCATGGGTGCCTGAGTTGGAGAAGAACCACACGTCATTCTCCTTGTCATAGTGGCGCACATCCGCGAAAAGAACCGGTTTCCCTGTGAGCAGCTTGAATAACTGCATAGTCAAAGCGCCGTCCATATCCGACTCTGTGGCAGCCACGATGGGTTCCTTTGGCCCGTCGAAATCATATGGGTCATTTAAGAATGCCTCCGCGATATCCATGGTGATATAGCGGTCTGTCAGGTCCCCGTGCGCTTTGATGCCCACAAAATCCAGGCCTCTGTCTGCAATGATCTTCCGCAGTCCGTAGTAGGAGCGGATCTGCATCTTCAGCTTCTCAGGCGTCAGGCCGATGCCGTCATACGCAATGCTTCCCACATTGGATTCCAGCCACGCAAAGGCATGCTCCACCTTTTCCTCCGCCACGGTCTCTCCTGCCCGGATGATGTCATCCTGCTCCACATTCTCCACATCGATCCCGAATTCTTTCTGCCACTGCTCCAGATTCGCCACGGCTGTGTACATGCCCAGGGGACGTCCGCCGAAGTTGCCGAATGTCATTCCCTTCAGTCTCTTGACAGCAGCTGCTGCCTTCAGGAAATCCACCATCTTTCCCAGAACCTCCGGCTCATTAATAGAACCCCACAGCTTCTGGAATTTTACATTTAACTGTTCCAGAGTTCCCGCTGCCGCCATCATTCCCACCATACCGCACTCAGAGGGATGGAGGTTGCAGAACAGCAGATAAGGGCCCGGGGCAAAATTCAGAGCCACTGCGGTAAACTGCGGATAACACCAGATCGTATAATTGAAGATCGTCGCCTCCACACCTGCCCTCTGCAGCTTCTTGGCCTCTCTTTTTGCCTCCTCATTGCTGTGCACAGGCACATCCCCTGCTGTCACCTCGAAAAGGCCCGTGGATTCCAGAGCCTCCTTGATCTCTCTCTGGTAATCCATATTTAACTGTGCGTATTCCTCATGCAGATATTCCCTGCCGTCTGACATGGTCAAAAGACCTACTTTAATTTTTTCCATCCTGATCTCCTCCTGATCTTAATTTTTCTCTGATAAATATCAATGCCTCTTCTGCCATCTCATCCATCTGTGCCTCGGAAGCATTTCCGCTCTGGTCACGGTATATTTTGATATCCTTTCCCACCTGTCCGCCCGGGCGCACAAATGGTTCCATGACGATTTTCCCCGAGTAATCTATGTCTCTTAATCCCCGGATCATATCATCCCAGTCCATATGTCCCCTGCCGGGAACCTTGCGATTACATTCCCCTATATGGAAATGTCCCAGAAGCTCTCCTGCCGTCTTTATGGCCTCGGAGAAGGAATCCTCCTCAATGTTCATATGGAAGCAGTCAAGGAGCAGCTTTACCTTTGGACTGTCCAGCTCACGGACAAAGTCCACGCCCTCGGCGGCTGTATTGAGCAGATACTGCTCATAACGGTTCACGATTTCCAGGCAGTAATTGATATCATATTCCTCTGCCATATGGGACAGTTCCCGCAGGGAGTCCAGGCTTCTCTCTCTGGCCTTCTGCTTATAGTCATATGTGACCGTACCGCCCGGCCAGCAGGAGTAAATGATACCGCCCAGCGTATCACCGCCCATCTGGCGAATACATTTTAACAGTTCTCCCACATACCGGATTCCCGATGCTCTGACAGATGCGTCCTCACAGGCCAGGTCATACTGAGGGGGAAGGCCGATACAGTAGGTGAGATCGATTCCCGCATCCTCCGCCCTGGATGCAATCTCCCTTCTCTGCGCTGCTGTCATGTCCGGCAGGCATCCCGCCGCCAGCTCCAGCACATCAAAGCCCAGCTTTTTGGCCTTCTCAATATATCTGCAGTAATCTGCCTCCCATTCCTTCTCCCAGAAGGCAAAATAAATTCCTATCTTGTTCATACCTGCATCCTCCCTGTTATAATGTGATGATCTTGCCGGAGGTGATCGAAAGATTTCCCGCGTTCACTACCTTCACTGCCATCTTGCCGTCATGCCCTGTCACCTTAGGCTCCCTGTCTGTGAGGATACAGTCCACAAAATCCATATCCTCCTCCAGATAGGCATCCTTGAACAGAAACTTCCAGCTGTTGGTAAAAGATTCGTATCTGTGCATATCACTGCGGCACACCGTAATGGGCCTTTCCTGTGTCTTTCCCAGGAAAATGCATCCCCTGGTCCCCAGGATCTCCACCCTGGCATCATAGCCGTACAGAACGCCCTGTGCTCCGTCTATCATACCCTGCATACCGTTTTCAAACCCTGCGGACAGGATGACATTGTCATAGAAATCCGGGAATTCCGCTCTCGCGTCCGGGCAGCGGTAATTGCCGCCCATGGCATAGACCGTCTTGAACTCACTTCCCGTAAACCAGCGCAGGGTGTCAATATCATGGCTGTTCACCTCCGCCAGAGGGCCGTTACTCTTGCTGATGTCATACATCCAGGGCTTCGGTATGCTGGGACCTCTGGTATTGGACCGGACCATGACAACATCGCCGATATCCCCTGCGTCCACAACGCTTCTGGCCTCCATAAAGGCACTATCGAACCGTCTCATAAAGGCCACCTGAAGCTTCACATGGTATCTGGCAGCAGCCTCCTCCATAATCTCACACTCCTCCACCGTCATCGCCATGGGCTTCTCACAGAGGATATGTTTTCCCGCCCTGGCTGCCTCCACGGCGATCTCACAGTGGTACTTGGTGGGAGTGACGATGATCACCGCGTCAATCTCCTCGTCCTTCAGCAGTTCCCTGTAGTCCTCATATCCTTTCTCTATCTCCAGTTCCTGAAGCGCTGCCTGCACATTTTCTTTGCAGGGGTCCGCCACTGCGGTCAGCGCTGCATTCGGCACAGCGGCCCTGAAATTTCTGGCATGGATCATTCCTGCCCTGCCTGCGCCTATCAAACCTAAACTGACTTTTCCGTTTTTCATTGTATTTACTCCTGTCTTCCTATTTATTTCCTTTGTTTTAACGCTTGTTATTTTCCCGATTCTTGATATACTAAAGATATCACGCAGCCATGCAGGTCTATCCCCGCATGGCTGCCATATCATTTCTGAGAAAAGAAATACGGGGGAATTTACACATGTATAAGGTACTGATCGCTGAGGATGAGATGCTGGTGCGGACCGGCATACGCGCATCCATCGACTGGGAAAAATTCAATATGTATGTAGTGGATGAGGCAGCCGACGGGCAGACTGCCTGGGAGCTTTACCGGAAGCATCAGCCCGATCTGGTGCTCACTGACATTAAAATGCCCTTTATGGACGGCATTGAACTTATCCGCAAAATCCGTGATACCGGGAGCCCCACGGAGATCATCATTCTGTCCTGTCTGGACGACTTTTCCCTGGCAAGGGAGGCGATCCGGCTTGGTGTCAGCGGCTATATCCTGAAACTCACCATGACCACAGAGGAAATGGAGGAGGTTCTGGAAAACGCCTGTCAGACTCTTGATAAAGTCACAAAAACCAAAGGCAGTTCCGTGGCTCCCGCCAATCTCTATGATGTCCTGGAACACAGTCTGCTGAGCCATCTTACATACAATGTCCCTTCCCTGTCCGAGTGCCTGTCCACCCTGAGGGAATATTCTGTCACCATCCATCCCCATGACCTGGTAACCGCACTGATGGTGGTTGACCAGTACGAACAGCTCCAGGACTTATACCAGGACAGCCACGGACAGCTTATACAGTTCTCTCTTTTGAATATCATCAACGAGATCCTGGCAAAAAGCGGTTCCGGACTTGTGGTCCATGTCTCAGGTTCCCGCTATCTGCTTCTCTTCCACAACGAGAAAGAGACGCGTTCCTTCCATCTAATCTCAGGGGTGCTGAGTGAGATCATGACGGTTTTGAAAAACTATTTTAATGTGACGCCGCATTTTTGTATCAGCGAGATGACACAGGACCTTTCCCGGCTGCGGGTGCTGTATCAGCAGTGCCTCCTGCTGGATGAGCAGGAATTCTTTCTCTTTCCCGGCTCAGTGAACCACTATGACAGTTCCTGGAAGACTTCCCTGTGCCAGACACTGCTGACACGGACCAGACATACACTGAACGCCTTTATGGACCCGGGGTTCACCTCCGGTTTCCTTTTACAGCCCCTAGAGGAGCAGTTAAAGAAAGAATTCTCATCCAAAGCCGTGCTGAACATCTTCTACGACAGCTATATCGTCTACCTGCACAACCAGGGTCCCAGTGACGGCGACTCCTATCTGTGGGTGCGCGATTTTCTGCAGGCGCTCTCTGCCTGCAAGAATTATTACGAGATGCTGGAACAGTTTGTGGCACACGCGCAGAAGCTGGAAAAACTGTCCCGGGAACGTATGTCCTGCAGCCGGGAAATCCTCCAGGCACTGCAGTTCCTTCAGAATAATTACCACCGTCAGATCACCCTGAACGAAGTCTCCGGCCTTGTGGGACTGAGCCCCAATTACTTCAGCAGCATCTTCAAAAAAGAACTGGGGACTTCCTTTTTAGAGTATCTGAACCGTTACCGCATAGAAAAATCCATGAAGCTTCTGCAGAATACTTCCATGAAATCCTATGAGATCGCCTACGCATGCGGCTTTTCCGATGAGGGATATTATGGAAAGACCTTCAAGAAGTTCACCGGCAAGACACCCAATGAATACAAAAAGTCCTGTGTTTTCACCACATCCAATGAGTAAAGGAGTACCTGTCCATGTTCCGACTGCTGAAAGACAAAGCCATCAGCCTGAAGCTGAAATCAAAACTGATCCTGTCCTTTATGCTCACCAGTGTTTTTATCCTTCTGCTGTTTGCCCTGTTTTTTTACCGCTATACATCCACCACGCTTCTGCAGCAGTCGGAAAAAGCCACACTCAGTTCTCTGTCCCAGCTTGAGGTCAATCTGACCACTGTGCTGAATACGGTCAATACTGTGAGCAGGAACATCCTGGTATCCTCCTACTTCTCAGAGGAAATGAAGCTGGACCAGATCAGCTCCCCCGACGATGTCCAGTTCATCAACGATGTGTACGACTACTTTTCCGAGATGATGACAAGCTACGACTACATACATTCCATTGTCTATTACGGTGACAACGGCCTCATCATCGGTTCCAGCGATAATAAAAATTATTTTAATTTTGACAGCAGCCTGACCGGTTCTTTCTATGAGACCCAACTGAAAAAGGACCTGGAGGAGAAAGGCGGGCCGATCGTATGCGGCGGCCTGCGATACAGCGATTTCTTCGGAGGAACGTATTCCTCTAAAATGGACACCCGCTACATCACTCTGGGCAGAAGGCTTCAGACTGCGGGACAGACCTCCGGCTATGTAGTCATCAATATCCGCGAGTCCTACCTCCGTTCCCTGTATCACGATGACAAGAAAAACGTATCAGGAGAAAGCCTGCTGCTGGATGCCCACGACCTTGTCATCTCCGCTGAGAACAAGGAACTGATCGGCACAAAAGCCGTGACCAGTCCGCTGGATACGGACAATACCGTGCATCTTACCCTGTCTCTGGGGGACAACGATCTTCTGAACAAGAACAATCAGATCATCTATTATCCCTATGAGCATTACGGGCTTTCCATTGTCTATGAGATGCCCTTTGAGATCCTGTTCGAGAATATCCATCAGTTAAAGGTCATGATCATCACTCTGCTGGCCGTGTTCCTGGTCCTGGCTCTGATCATCAGCATGTTCTGGATATACGCCATCACCAAACCGCTCAACAGCCTGATTGCTGCCATGAAGACCATGGGAAGCGGGCAGATCGGGGTCAGAATGGAGGCTGCCAAATCCTCGGACTTTAAATTCCTGACAGACCAGTTCAACCAGATGTCCCGGAACATCCAGCATCTGATAGATGAAAATGAGATCATACAGGAGGAACGCCACGAACTGGCAGTACAGAACCTGCAGAACCAGCTCAGCCCCCATTTTCTCTACAATACTCTGAACACGATCAAATGGATGGCTATCGTCAGCAAGGCCACAAATGTGGCTGACTGTGTGACCGCTCTGGGCAATCTGCTGCAGCCTCTGTTCCGAAACACCAAGACCACCTGGCCCCTCAGCGATGAACTGAACTATCTGAAAAACTACCTGCGCATCATGAATTACCGGACAGGAACACCTATTGATTTTACGTCGGAAATGGATCCCTCCATCCTGCCCTGCCTGATGCCGAAATTCATCCTGCAGCCACTGCTGGAGAACGCCATATCCCATCAGAATCCATCCCCGGAGGTAAAGAACACCATCACCCTTACCGGGCACAGGGAGGACAACACAATCTTCCTTGTCCTCACCGACAACGGCCTCGGCATCGATCCGGACAGACTGCAGGTTCTTCAGGAACTTCTGGCCTCCAATGAGGACTGCACCAAACCCCTGGACCGGGCCTCCCTGCCCCAGGGCATCGGTATCGGTATCCTGAACACCAACCGCCGCATCAAACTCCAGTACGGCAATGCCTGCGGGCTTACCGTTGCATCTGCTCCGGGACGCGGGACTTCTGTCACACTGACTCTTGTAAATGTTACCGAAAGGGTATAAAAAGGCGCCGCCCGTACCGGAGTGTGTCAAAGCACACTCCCGGGCAGCGCCTTCTCCGTACGAGTACGTGTTTATCTTCGGAAGCGTCCTTTATTTGTCTGCAAATTCTTTTGCTGTCTTCTGTGCTTCGGACCAGATACCTTCCATCTCTTTCACCACATCCGCATATCCTTTATCCTCCACAGACTGGATAAACGCATCTTTCTTGGCGTCAAAGTCTTTGGGGTCTGACATGATCACATCAGCCACTCCAACCTTCACATACTCATCCACCTGGGCGGACAGATTCTTTGTCTCATCAGAAGGTTCCTTGATCAGGTTTGGTGTCAGGTCCACTTCTGTACTCAGCTTATATTCACCGGATGCAATCTTGGATTCGATCACCTGTCCCGGATACTTGGCATCAGCAACACCGCTGTCTGCAATGAAGATCTCGTCAATCTTGGTGGTGGATTTTTTAACTTCCTCGGCAGCTTTTAACAGACTGGCCGGATATCCGTCAGATAAGATCTGGCTGGAGCTGAGGCCAGAAAGTTTTGTATAGGCAAAGCCTTCACTCTGTGCATAAGTGGCATTTGCAGCCACGCCGTCGCGGTACTCTTTTGTCATCTGCGGAACACCGTCCACTACTTCCCAGTGAACCCCCTCAACACCGCTGTTTAAAAGCCTTGCGCCTTCTTCGCTGAACAGATAATCAATCATCTCAATGGCTTTTACCGGGTCTTCACAGTTCTTTGTCAGTGCCAGCGGATAATCCTGTGCCCATCCGAAAGGTTTGTCGCCCTCATAGGCACCGTACATATAATCCAGGCCGGTGGGCACGATCTCAAAGCCCTTTTCCGGGGTTCCGGCTGCCGCGTAAGCGTCATTCGCCGTATTGTACAGCCAGTTTGCATAGGTCACAAAGGTCTGTCCGTTTTTCAGCTTGTCCATATAGTTATCGTATTTCTGTGTGAAGATTTCCGGGTCCAGGATTCCCATGTTGTATGCTTTGTTGTAGAATTCCATGCAGTTCCAGAACGGCTCGGAATAGTAGGTTGCCAGCGGCTCTTTATTTACCATGTCATAGCACATGCCGTAGGACCAGTTTGTAACGCCTGACATAGCCTGATAAGGAATGGTCCACATCCAGAGGCCCCAGTCACTCCATCCTGAGATGGCATAGGTCTTATTGCCGTTTTCTGTCTCCGGTTCTGCATCCTGCATAGCCTTTAAAGCTTCCAGATAGTCATCTGTGCTCTTAATCTCCGGGGAACCGATCTCTTTGTACAGATCATATCTTGTATAGAGGGCAAGATTGGCACCTGAGCGGTCCACCACTTTTGTGTCCGTGGCCTTGTTGATCTGAACAGGAAGATAATACAGTTTCCCGTCATTGCTCAGAAATTCTTTGGAGTATTCAATGGCATCCGCGAATTTCTCTTTGATGTTCGGTGCATGTTCCTCGATCAGATCATCCAGAGCAAGGAGCTGTCCGCTCTGTAAGAGTGCCTGGGCATCCACACCCAGATCCCCGTAATTGCTGTTCACTATGCCCGGAAGGTCACCGCCGGCCAGAAGCACTTTGAACTTCTGGGCGTCACCGTTGATGACATTCAGGCGTACCCCTGTCTTCTCAGCTATAGCGTCTGCGATGGTGGTATTCTGAGGTCCTGTCTCCAGAGCATCTTTATCCCAGAAGGTGATCTCCACCTCACCGCCGCTGCTGCTGTCCTTTCCCTCCTCCTGTTTCTCTGTTTTTTCCCCTGCGTCTTTCTTCGCTTCGTCTTTGCTGCCGCATCCTGCAAGCATGGACACTGCCATGGCTGTGCTCAAAAATAATGCGGTAAGTCTCTTCATTCTTTTTTTCATACTCATTCTCCTTAAACCTGTATTTTTCCTGCTGTACTCATCCCTTCACTGCCCCCATCATGATTCCCTTTACAAAGTGTTTCTGCAGAAATGGATATACACACATAATTGGTACGGTTGCGATCACCGTAATACACATTTTAATCGCCATCGGCGTTATCTTTACAGCGTTTGCAGTGTCGGCCATAGTCTGTGAAGATACATTTGCCACATTCTGGGCCTGGTTGATATAGTTGTAAAGTATCATCTGCATTGTCTGTAAATTTTCATCATTTACCAGAAAGTAATTGTCTGTCCAGTTATTCCACTGCGCTACCGCAGCATAGATGGCAATGGTTGCCACGATTGGCTTGCACAGCGGAAAGATAATGGAGCGGAATATCCTGAAATAGCCGGCCCCGTCAATCCTTGCTGATTCCTCCATGGAAATCGGCAGAGACTCCATATACGTTTTTATCAGAATCATATAATATGCGGAAACTGCTGTGGGCAGAATGTAAAGCAGGAAGTTATCCTTCAGCCCGTATGCCCTCATGGTCAGATACCAGGGAATCAGTCCGGCATTGATATACATTGTGATAACAAAAAAGCGGTAAACAAATTTTCTTGCAAACATCTCCTGCTTTGTCACCAGATACGCCAGAAATGATGTACACACCACGGTAAGCGCAGTCCCTAAAAACGTTCTCGCCACAGAGATTCCAAAAGCTCCCACAATATTATTCAGAGAAAAAAGCGTCTTATACGTCTGGAGGGAAAATCCCTTCGGCAGCAGAACTACCTTTGATGCCAGTTCCGGATTGCTTATGGAATATATGACCACATAGTAGAACGGGTAGATACAGACAATCGTGATCAGGATAAACAACAGGTAGTTGATTGCGTCAAATACTGTAAATTTTTGTTTCATTTCTTCCTCCTATACGATCGACTCGCCCCTGACTTTTTTTGAAAGCTGATTTGCCCCAAACAACATAGCCACACTGAACAGTGTCTTCAGCATACCCAGTACGGTTGAATAAGAATAATCATTGATCAGGATACCTACTTTATACACATAATAATCGAGAACCTCGATCCTGTCCGCAACCAGTGGGTTGAAGAATACAAAATACTGGTCAAATCCGTTATTCAGCAGATTACTGATACTCAGCAGCAGCAGTACAAAAAATGTAGGATACAGACTTGGAATCGTAATATTCCTGATAAGCTGGAACCTGCTTGCACCGTCCACTCTGGCAGCCTCATAGAGTTCCGCGTCGATACCGGCGATGGCTGCTATGTAGATGATTCCATTCCACCCAACGGATTTCCAGATTCCCAGTACCCACTGCATACACCATACCGCGTCGTTTTCTCCCAGAATATTAGTGAAAGCCTTTGTTGACCCCATCATCTTCAGGATATTGGCAATCAGACCCTCATTGGAGAACACGGCAAAGCTCAGCGCAAATACTATGATCCAGCTGATGAAGTAAGGCAGTGTGGTTGTCGTCTGTACAAATTTTTTAAAAAACGGCCTCCGTATCTCATTCAAAAATATTGCAAAAAACATGGGTATCGGTGCCGCAAGCAATCCCAGACCGCTCATAACCAGCGTATTGCGCAGGACTCTCGACAGATCTCTCCAATCACTGAAGATTTTCATAAAGTTCTTAAATCCCACAAACTCCATATCACTAAGCGCCAGTCCCGGCTTATAATCAAAGAAGCCATACATCCAGCCAAATATAGGTACATAAGCAAATGCAAATACAAAGATTATGAAGGGCAGGGCCATGAAAAAAAGCCTGTACTTTGGTTTTATCTTTCCAGCCCTAAATTTTCCCACTTTCATTCCTCCTCTCTTATTTTATACGCTCCGGATTCGTATCTCTTGTTGATGGTTCTATTATATTGTCCGAAAGGGGGTGTCTCAATGGAGAGAATTATGATTTTCCGGAGAAAATTCGTATATAAAAAAAGAGGGGCCGTTAAAACGGAAAACCGATCATTATGGGGATCAAAAATATGGGGGATTTTTATGATTTTTGGGAAATTTATTGATTTATGATATCAGAACTGATCATATGACAGGTGTTTCCCCTGCAGTGATCACGCAGGGGAAGAAATGGTTTCTTTTATAGAAATGTCTCGGAGGCCATATCTCATGCCTCCTGCATACTCTTGATGATCCTGGCGATTTCCTCCGTGGTTTCCTCCAGTTCTTCCGCAATTACATCTATGGATTTTCCTTTTTCCAGCTTTCTCTTTACTAATTCCTTCAGCTTCTCCTGCTGTCCTTCCTGCTGCCCTTCCTGTCTCCCAGCCGCATAGGCTTCTTCACGCTGTACTTCCACATCCAAATCATAATCGTACTCTGCTATCAGCATATTTACCACCTCACTGCCCTTCTTTTTCAGATATTCGGTCAGTATTCCTGCCTTCATACATTCCTCTACGGCATTTTTGTATGCATCAGAGCTGCCTGTCTGCTGGTGTTTTCTTAGAATCTCTACAAATTCGCTGTACTCCCTCAGTATGCTGCACCTGTCAAGGATCTCATGGCCCTGCTCCGGATTGATATTGATGACCTTCACACAGAGTTCCAGCATGGGGGAATGGGTATCCTCCTTCTGCGCATATGCATCTGAGAGGTACAGCATCTTCTCCTTTGCCCAGGGTTCCTTTCCATTATAAAAGGTATAAAACTCAGGGGTCGGAATCTTTACCGTCTTTTTCCTGTACCGGTCACGCACCGGAACGATCTGTTCTAAGGCCCTTCCTATATACAGCAGTTCCCGCAGCGGCATGTTCTCATTGATCGTTGACTGGTGTTCGCCAAACACCATTACCTTATCCTCAATACCAAAGGATACGTCATTGCAGAAATTCATATAAAGCACATCATCCACTCTGATCTTCCGGACTTTCGTCCCCTCCGGAAGGGGTTCGTCATGCAGTGCATTGTAAAGTGAAATCTCATTTTTCTCCGCAGATTCATCCTCGAAAAACAAATCCACAAATACACTGTTTTTGTACTTCTGGTTCTCTTTTGCTGCCATAAATGCCCTCCTTTTACAGGCCATATGACCTAAGGAAGACTTGCTTCTATATTTTATAGTATAGAAAAAACCTATAGATTATTCAAGACCTTCCCCTGAAAAACGGCCCTTATTTTATTTTGATTTGGTAAATTCGGGGGAACTCCCCATTTGACAGCCTCTCGGCCGAAAAGCAGAACTTATGAACTGATAAATCATAAGTGTATTCAGTATATCACAGAGAAAGGTTCCTTTCAACAGGCAGTAAAAAAGGATAGCAGTGCATAAAACTCACAACTGCTATCCTCAAATCCTCTCACACCTTAAACCGGTATCCAACACCCCATATGGTCTCAATATACTGCGGTTTCGCCGTATTAAATTCAATCTTTTCACGAATCTTCTTAATATGCACTGTCACTGTGGCAATATCACCGATGGACTCCATAGCCCAGATTTCCTTGAACAGCTCATCCTTTGTAAATACCCGGTTGGGATTCTGTGCCAGGAAGGTAAGCAGATCAAACTCCTTGGTTGTAAAATTCTTCTCCTCACCGTTGATCCACACACGCCTTGCCGTCTTGTCAATCTTCAGGCCGCGGATCTCAATAATGTCATTCTCCTGCACGCCTGTACCGATCAATCTCTCATATCTGGCCAGATGTGCTTTCACTCTGGCAACCAGCTCACTGGGACTGAACGGTTTTGTCATATAGTCATCCGCTCCCAGACCCAGACCGCGGATCTTATCAATATCGTCCTTTTTGGCAGAGACCATGATCACCGGATTGTTCTTTACATTCCTGATCTCACGGCAGATCTCAAATCCGTCCACTTCCGGAAGCATCAGGTCCAGAATGAACAGATCATAATTTCCCTCCAGCGCCTTCTTAAGCCCCACGTCACCTCGGTGCTCAATCTCCACCTCAAAGCCGCTCAGCTCCAGGTAATCCTTCTCAAGGTCGGCAATTGCCTCCTCGTCTTCAATAATTAATATCTTACTCATTCATCGGTACCTCCTGGTATTTTCTAAGAACGAAGTACATAACCGTTCCGATATTCTCCTTGCTCGTTGCCCAGACCTTGCCTCCGTGATCCTCCATGATCTTCTTGACTATTGAGAGGCCAATGCCGCTTCCTCCCTTGGAAGAATTTCTGGAAGCATCCGTACGGTAAAACCTGTCAAAAATATTGGGCAGGTCTTTCGCTGCGATTCCTTTTCCGTTGTCCTCAATTTCCACCTGGACAAAATCCCCTACGTCCTTCACCCGCAGGTTGATCCTCCGCTCTCTGCTGCTGCCCATGTATTTGAGGGAGTTGCTCACAATATTGTTTATAACCCTTTTAATCTGCTCCGCATCGGCAATGACAAGCACCTCAGGTCCCACATAATTGGAATACTGGAACTGTACAGACTTGGATTCCAGCTCAGAATCCAGCTCCTCTGCACAATCATCAAAAAATTCCGTCACAGAAATCTTATTGAAGGTGTAGGGTATCCTGTTGGTATCCATTTTGGAGTAGAACGTCAGTTCATTGATCAGTCTGTCCATGTCATTAGCTTTATTATAGATTGTATGGATATATCTGTCCATCTTTTCCGGTGTATTTGCCACGCCATCCATGATTCCTTCCACATATCCCTTGATGGCAGTGATCGGTGTCTTCAAATCATGGGAAATATTGCTGATCAGTTCCTTATTATCCTTGTCAAACTCCAGCTTCTCCTCAGCGTTCTCCTTCAGTCTCTGCCTCATGGCCTCAAAATCCTGGCACAGATCAGATATCTCATTCACACCCTCGCTGGCAATAGAGAAGTCCAGGTTCCCTTCCTTGATCTTCTGGGTCGCTGTCCGCAGCTTATCAAGGGGTGAGATAACGCCCCTGTAAATCCACCAGGTAAGCCCCAGAGCCGTAACCGTGAGGATGATCACCACGGCTGCCAGCATATTCCGAATCAGCTCCTCTATCTGCGGCAGCGTTTTAAACACACTGGAAACCACAAAAAGACTGCCTTTTCCGTGCTCGCTGGTCTCAAAGTCAATTTGCTTAACCAGCGCCTTTATCTTGCCTCCCAGATAAAAACCATCGCTGCTGTCACCGCTGTCATCCTTGTAATCCGGCAGCCTGCTGATAAGCTCCGACGGGTAGGGATCACATCCTATATATCTTATTTTATCATCTTCCCGCACAATAAGATAGGAGTGTACCTGCTCCAATTCCTTGTTAATGGAATCCAGATATTCGATATTTTCCAAATCTTTGGGAGATTCCTTGGCTGCCTCCGACAACCGGCCGATAGCGCCGCTCGTCATGCTGTTGATCACCTCTGCCGTGTTGGTCAGGCTTTCATATGTGGCATTCTCAATTCCATACTGCTTTTCTATGGCCTTGAGCTGATACTGGCTGAAACCCCAGAACGCCACACCGGTAAACAGCAGAGGCTCCAGTATGATGATGAAAAAAGAAACGATAATCCTTGTCTTTAATTTCATGTTCCGGCACCTTTCTGTCCTCTGCCCTAGAGCCTGTTTGAAAATTCATTCCGACAAACTGTGGCGCACAGCTTGCCGAAAGCAATTTTCAAACATGCTCTAAAGCGGGCATAATGTCTTCTGGTAAATATTATAGCATAATTTGCTGCATTTTCTTCTAAACAAAAGTGAATCAAATCTAAACTTTCTATAAAAAACCCTGCAAAATCCTTTGACTTTACCTGAAACACCTTCTAAAATATAATCAACAGGAAAAGCGGCCAGACCGCAGGACCTACCGAGGAGAAACTATGTTTTTAGATAAAGATAACCATCTCGCAAAATTAAATGAACTGTACGGGCAGAACTGCTTTCAGTCCGCCTCCCTCTACTGTGACGCCGGTATGGGAAAGACCACTCTTCTCAGACAATTTTCAGCCGGAAAACGCACCCTGTATTTCAACCCCCTGGAGACTACGGACCGTGAAAACTTCCTGGCCCTGAAGGAAGAGGCTATCCGTGTGCTTGGTGCTCTGGAAAAACTGAAAGCTGCCAAAAGATTCGCGGAACTGTTCCGCACCATAGGAAGATCCGCCAAAGAGGAACCTCTGCTCTTTATTATTGACGATTTTCCACATCTCATCAATAAAAACCGCAGACTATCCACATTGATCCAGTCTTATATGACAAAAGAGTGGAAAACTTCCAAACTTTTTGTGATTTTATGTAAACCAGCTTCCCTGTACGAAAAAGAAAGCACCCAGGCTGCCAATCCACTGCTCTTAAAGCCCTTTACTTTCTTTGAGACGCGGCAGCTCTTCCGCCATCTGCCCATAGAACAGCAGATCTGTATATTCGGCATTACGGGAGGCGTGCCCGGCTATCTGGCCTACTTTGTCAATGGCAGGCCGTTTCAGGAGAATCTGTATCAGTTATTTTTCACGGAGGAAGGTGCCTTTTACCGACGTCCCACCAAGTTTTTAAAAGTACATCTGTCCGAGCCGGAACTGGCCCACTCTGCCCTTCTGTGTCTCGGCGCAAAAAGGCGCAAGCTCCACGAGATCTGCGAGCGGACAGAACTGACCCCAAGCGCCGCGGGGAGCCTTATGAATACCCTGGACCTGCTTGGTCTGGTGGATAAGATCATTCCCGTCACGGAAGACGCGGGAAGCCGCAGGACGCTTTACCGCATCGCTGACGGCGTATTCCGCTTCTGGTATACCTTTGCCGCGCCTCACCGCAGCGCCATTGAACTCGGGTGCGGAAGAGATGTATTTGAAAAGGAAATACTCCCTGCCCTGGACAGCTACTCCAAAGAGACCTTTGAGGATATCTGCAGGCAGTATCTGGATCTTCTCGCCTGTCTGGGAGAGGCTCCTTTCCCCTATGACCACGCGGGAAGCTGGTGGGGACAGCATCCCACCAGAAAACGCACAGAGTACGTCCCCATCGCTGCCGCGGATGACAGCAACATGCTTCTGGGAGACTGTTTCTGGACAGACCAGTGGATCGATCTGGAGGGCCTGCAGGGTCTTCAAAAACATGCCGGCCTGTTCCCGCACAGTACAATCTGGTACTGCCTGTTTGCCAAATCCGACTTTGTCTCCGGCATGGAAACCATCTTCGGGGACACTGTGAAAGTCTTTACACTGGAACAGATGTGTACCCGGGCAGATGCCGTTGTCTGCACACCAGATATCTGCTAAAATTGGCAAAATAGATGCACATGACAATTTTTACAATATAAATGTCAATTCTCAGTTAGTTTTTATCAAGTTTCCTTTTGGATATACTAAAAGAAAAAAGGAGACACGGCAGAAATGGACGAGAAAAGAGAACGCCAGTTTCGGGAACTGGGACTGACTATATCGTATTACCGAAAACTGAAAGGGCTCACACAATTACAGCTTGCAAATGCCGTTGGTCTGAGCCGTACACACATCAGTAATATCGAAGCGCCCAGGATCAAAACATCCCTTTCCCTGGAAAGCCTGTTTGATATTGCAGATGCACTGGACATACAGCCCAGAGACCTGTTCAATTTCCGTGAACAGCAGCAGTAGCAGAAAAGGTTCCGCATTCCTCCAAGCAGAGAATGCGGAACCTTTTTATTTCTTATAAATACTTCTTTAAATCCTCAGCCTTGTCCAGTCTCTCCCAGGGCAGATCCAGATCATTTCTTCCGAAATGTCCGTAAGCTGCGGTCTGTTTGTAGATTGGACGTCTCAAATCCAGCATTTTAATGATTCCGGCCGGCCTTAAGTCAAAGTTTTCACGCACAATCTCCGTCAGCTTCTGGTCAGAGAGCTTGCCTGTACCGAATGTTTCCACCTGAATGGATGTGGGATGCGCAACGCCGATGGCATAGGAAAGCTGAATCTCACATTTTCTTGCAAGACCTGCTGCCACCATATTCTTTGCCACATAACGGGCTGCATATGCTGCGGAGCGATCCACCTTTGTACAGTCTTTACCGGAAAAAGCACCGCCGCCGTGACGGGCGTATCCGCCGTAAGTATCCACAATGATCTTACGTCCTGTCAGGCCGCTGTCCCCGTGAGGTCCGCCGATAACAAAACGTCCTGTGGGGTTGATGAAAAATTTTGTCTCTGCGTCCACCATGTCTGCCGGAAGGATGGGGTCAAACACGTATTTCTTAATATCCTCGTGAATCTGCTCCTGTGTGACATCCGGGTCATGCTGTGTGGAGAGTACCACTGCATCCAGGCGGATCGGGCGGTCATTCTCATCGTACTCAACCGTCACCTGTGTCTTGCCGTCCGGTCTCAAATAAGTCAGTGTGCCATCCTTTCTGACCTTTGTCAGCTGGCGTGACAATTTATGTGCCAGGGAGATGGGATAAGGCATGAACTCCTCTGTCTCATCTGTGGCATAGCCGTACATCATACCCTGATCACCGGCGCCGATGGCGTCGATCTCTTCCTCAGACATGCTGTTTTCCTTTGCCTCCAGAGCCTTGTCCACACCCATGGCGATATCCTTTGACTGCTCATCAATCGTGGTGATCACACCGCAGGTATCCGCGTCAAAGCCGTATTTCGCTCTCGTATAGCCAATCTCACGTACGGTCTCCCTTACGATCTTCGGAATATCTACATAGGCATTCGTTGTGATCTCGCCCATTACCATAACCACACCCGTTGTGGTGCAGGTCTCGCAGGCCACACGGCTCATGGGGTCTTTTTCCATCAATGCATCCAGAATGGCGTCAGAAATGGCATCGCACATTTTATCCGGATGGCCTTCAGTTACTGATTCGGATGTAAATAATCTTTTTTCCATGTTGTTCTCCTTTTTTAAGATTGATTTATCCTGCGGCTGATTCCTGCGCCGAAGCGCGGCCGCCTGCGGTTATGTTCCTCTTGCTCGCCGTATGCAATAAAAAGGGTCCGCTTAAGCGGACCCATATCTTACATAAATGAATCCTCTTATTGTTCGACTATTTCGCTCAGGTTGGCACCTTCCTTTTGCAAGGGGTTGCCGTGACTTCACAGATCCTATGTATCTCCATCACTCTGAATAAGAGAAATTATAACCTATTCACTTGTCTTATATACGATAACGCTTTTTCTATGGTTTGTCAATGGGTAATGGATTTATTTCACCAGATACCCGCCGTCGACCGGGATCACCGCACCGCTCACGTAATCACTTGCATGGGAGGCCAGGAAAATAGCCGCGCCCTTCATGTCATCCCCTGTTCCCCAGCGGTGTGCCGGGATTCTCTCAGAAATAGAAGCAAATCTTGGATTTTCCGGATCCATAAGTGCCTTGTTCATCTCCGTCGCCATATACCCCGGCGCAATGGCATTCACATTGATTCCTCTTGCCAGCCAGTCATTGGTGAGTTCCTTGGTAAGCTGTGCCACACCACCCTTGGATGCTGCGTATGCAGGTATGGTCTGGCCGCCGAAAAAGGAATTCATAGAGGCAATATTGATGATCTTGCCGTAACCCTTTTTCAGCATCACCCTGGCTGCCTCCTGGCAGAGGATAAAAATGCTGGTCAGGTTCACGCGGATGACCTCATCCCACTCCTCCAACGGAAACTCTTCCGCACTGTGGCGTCTCTGGATTCCGTGGGCAGTGAGAAGAATATCCACATCACCGCCCAGACTGTCCAGGCACTCCCGGAAAACACGGTATATATCCTCCCTGTCCCCCAGATTTCCCTTAACTCCGTGGCATTTAAATCCACGGCTCTTAAATTCCTCAGCCACCCGGAACACACTGTCAGAGGTACCCACGATCGCTACCTCACAGCCTGCTTCCATATAGCCTTCCGCCATTCCGTAACCCAGTCCTCTTGTCCCGCCGGTCACAATGGCTTTTTTTCCGCTGATATCAAATAAATCCTGTGCGTGCATCTGCTTTACTCCATGTATCCGCCCTTCATAGGAGAGACGGCCCTTTCTGAGAAGATTTTCAAGACACCCTTTTCATATTTTACGGGTTTTGGCTGCCATTTGCTTCTGCGTTCCTTTAAAACAGTCTCAATCTCTTCCTGTGTCTTCTTCTCACCTGCGATTCCCACTATGCGGAGCACCCGACCCGGAATATTCACCTCGATCAGATCGCCCTCCTCAACAAGAGCGATGGGACCGCCCTCTGCCGCTTCCGGAGAGATATGTCCGATTGCAGGACCCTTGGATGCTCCTGAAAATCTTCCGTCTGTGAGAAGGGCAATGGAAGCGCCCAGCTCCGCGTCAGACGCAATGGCCTCTGTGGTATAGAACATCTCCGGCATACCGCTTCCTTTCGGTCCCTCGTAACGGATGATCACCGCGTCACCGGGTTTGATCTCATGAGTCAGCACCGCGTGGATGGCATCCTCCTCACAGTCAAAAGGACGTGCTTTCAGGGTAGCCTCGAACATTTCTTTCGGAACTACGGTATGCTTTACCACAGCCCCTTCCGGAGCCAGGTTGCCGTAGAGAATGGCAATACTGCCGTCTGTTCCAAAAGGTTTGTCAAAAGGACGAATCACATCTTCCCTTTTCAGACCCACTTTTTCCAGGTAACTGTCGCATTTATCATAGAAGCCGTTCTTTTTCAGTTCCTCCAGGTTCTCGCCCAATGTCTTACCGGTGACTGTCATCACATCCAGATGCAGCATATCCTTGATTTCTTCCATAATGGTCGGAACGCCGCCTGCATAGTAGAAGAACTGTGCCGGCCACTCTCCCGCCGGACGGATGTTCAGCAGATAATGTGCGCCTCTGTGGAGTCTGTCAAAGGTATCGCCGTCGATCTCAATGCCGAATTCCCTTGCAATAGCCGGAAGGTGGAGCAGGGAGTTTGTGGAGCCGGAGATTGCAGCGTGCACCATGATGGCATTCTCAAAGGACTTCATGGTCACGATCTTGTCCGGTGTCAGATCATGCTCTGCCAGCCATACTGACTGTTTTCCCGCTTCCCTTGCCACTACACGCAGGTCCTTGCTGGTAGCGGGCATAAGCGCACTTCCCGGCAGCATCAGGCCAAGTGCCTCTGCCATGATCTGCATGGTGGATGCGGTTCCCATGAAGGAGCAGGCACCGCAGGAGGGACATGCGTTCTGCTTGTAGAAGGTCAGCTTCTCCTGCGTGATCTCCCCGCGCTCGCACATGGCATTATACTTACCAATCTGTTCCAGTGTCAAAAGGTCAGGACCTGCGTCCATAACACCGCCTGTCACAATAATGGAAGGAATGTTCACTCTTCCCACGCCCATCAGGTGCGCCGGCATTCCCTTGTCACAGCTTGCAACGAACACGCCGCCGTCAAAAGGTGTGGCGTTGGCATGGATCTCGATCATATTGGCGATCATATCTCTGGATGCCAGGGAATAGTTGATTCCATCGTGGCCCTGGGCCTCGCCGTCACAGATGTCCGTGGTAAAATATCTGGCGCCGTGTCCGCCCGCCTCAGCGATTCCTGCCCTGGCCTCCTCCACAAGCTCCAGCAGGTGTCCGCTGCCCGGATGGCTGTCACCAAAGGTACTCTCAATCATAATCTGGGGTTTTGACAAATCCTCCAGCTTCCATCCTGTTCCCAGACGGAGTGGGTCTAATTCCGGTGCAATTTTTCTTAATTCCTGGCTTCTTAACTTCATAATCGTTCTCCTTTGACTAAGTGAATCTGATGAATCGCTGCTTGATTTGGAATGGATTGGTTTTTTGCAGACATCATACGTCGTATCTGTTTGTATAGTAACACTTCTTTTCCCCGGGGTCAAGAGGCTCACTTATTTTATCCCTTTTGCTTATTTTTACCCTCCGAAATTTATGCATATTTCACAAAACAAGAGGCCGCTTACATGCACGGCACCCGGGGCTTTTTCCTTCTGCACCGTGGGCAATAAAAAATCCGGGCCTGTTACAGCCCGGAAAGTCTCTCTATCTTATCCTGATTGCTTGCCAGATGCTCTATCATGGCATCCTTAGCAGCCTTGGGATTGCGTTCTCTGATGGCATCCACGATCATCTGGTGGGTGCGCACGGTTTCCTTTGTCAGGGAATAGTCCGTGATATTTATAAAAAGGGAAATACCTGACTGGATGACAGGAATGATATTCGGCATGATCATATTCTTGCTCATCTTTGCCAGCATTTCGTGGAACTCAATGTCCTTGTGCATATGAGGCTCCTCTTTGTCGCAGAGTTCTTTCACCTCATCCTCGATCCGCTGCAGCTCTTCTATTTCCTCCGGCATGGCCCGCTCTGCGGCAAGCGCTGCGATTTCCGGCTCAATGATCATGCGGACTTCACAAAGATCAAGGCCAAGCCTTTTCTTATCATCCACAAAGGCAAATCCCAACGGGTCATCCACCACTCCGGGATTTTCACAGACAAAAGTCCCGCAGCCGCGGCGGATCTCCAGGATGTTTCTGGAGACAAGGATCTTCACTGCCTCCCTTATGGTACCTCTTCCCACGGATAACTGCTGTGCCATATCAAATTCATTCGGCAGCTTATCCCCCGCCTTCAGCGCCCTGTCCGCTATCAGGCTGATAATCTGCTCTGCCACTCTCTCAGGCAGTAATTTTTTACTTTCATTCAACGATTCTAACATATATAATTACCTCTTTACCTGTTTATAATGATCCTGCACCCTCATAACCACTGTTTTGCTGTACGTGTATCACAGACGGAACCCTGTCAGGGGTACTTTTTGTCGAAGGTTTTCTGCATTTTTCAGCATTTGTTTACATATTATAGCATGTTCGTTTAAAGAAAGTCTACCAGGCACAGCATAAAAAATACCGTCCGGAGAAACGCATCCCCCGGACGGCAGCTTTAACCTTATGCTCTCACACTTACATCATAAGTCCCGGCAGGAAGCCCTGGAACAGAGAAAGTATGGATACAAATATAAGAATTGCCACGCCGGCAACAAAACCGCCGATACTCCATCCACGGATAGTATCCGTAACAGAAATCTTAAAGAACCGGCTGATTGCCCAGAATCCGGAGTCGTTCGGCAGTGAAAGGCCGATACCGCCTGCACAGATAGCAATTGCACACAGAATCGGGGATACACCGCCGGATGCAATTGTGCTGGACATGATCGCTGCTGTTGTCATAAGCGCTACAGTTGTGGAGCCCTGTGCACAGCGGATGATCTGTGCGATCAGGAAACACAGTACCAGAATCGGAATGCTGAACTGTGACAGGGAACCTGCAACATAATCAGCGATACCTGTAGCCTGCAGAACCTTACCGAAAGCTCCGCCTGCACCTGTGATCAACAGAATCAGACCAACCTGGTCGGCAGCCTCTGTCATAATGTCTGTGGCTGTCTTAGTGATGTATTTTCTTGAGATGACTGCAGCGTAGATAACACCTGCCATCATGGCAAAGTTTTTATTTCCGATAAATGTCACAAACGGAACGATCGCGGAATCTTTTCCCACTGCAAGAGGGATAAAACTTCCCAGCAGAATCAGTACGATGGGAACAAGAAGGATGGACAATGCCTTGCCTGCGCCCATTTTCGCGCGCTCTTTTCCTTTTCCGCTCTTGGACATTTCTGCTTCTTCTTCATCCAGATCCTCAAATGTATAGAAGTGGTTGTTCTTGTGGTCCTGCTTGTTCAGGATAGAACCATAGAAGATACCGCCCACGATCATTCCCACAAATGCGGAGATCAATGCATAGAAGAAGAAAATACCGATTTCAATATTCAGCTCCTCAGCAACAGCCAGCGGCGGCGCTGTAGGAAGCACTAATGCGAAAGTACATGTTGTTGCAACAGAGATCGCACAGGCAAATGTTACCATGGAGATCTTTGTTTTTTTGGAAAGCACACGGAGCATTGGGGCAAACATGATGTAAACAACATCGCCGAATACCGGAATACCTGTGATAAATCCTGAAAGTGCTACGGCGATAGGTGATTTTTTCTCACCGAATGCACCTAATATCTTATTGGAAATTGACTCAATACCGCCGGACTCGAACATGAACTTACCCAGCATTACACCAAGACCTGTTACCATACCGATACCGCCCAGAGTACCGCCGAATCCGTCTGTAACGGTCTGCGCCACATCAGCCAGCGGCATATTCACCAGCACACCTGTGCCAAATGCGGTGATCAACAGCGCAACAAAAGCGTTCAGCTTAAATTTAATGATCAACAACAATAATACGACAATTGCAAGAATAAAAATACCTATCAGCAATGGCCCTGTTACCATTTCTCCTGAAAACATATACGTTTTCCTCCTTTTCCCTTTTCCTGTTATCCCTGTCACTTCTTCAGCAAGTAATAACACGTATGACCTCTCATCCATTCCATAGTTCGACTATAACAAATCAGACGTCACACGTCAAGGGTAAATATAAATTATGTAAGTTTATTATAAATTTTCCATAAACTTTTTGTGCACTTTTTATATCGCATTTCACTTTAACGCGCTGCTAGCAGAAATACTCTGGGTATTTTTCAAGTATTTCCTGGAAATGTCTCCGGTAGGTACCCAAATGCCGGTCATAAAAAATCTTCAGATCAAAGTCCACGGAGAGTCCCAGAAGCAGCATATGATAGATATCCCTGTGCTCCTGATGAATGGCTGTAAGGTCAGTCTTGTTCATGATCGCATCCAGATACCTGACCCTGTCGTAATGAGAACTGACCTTTTTCATGGCATACCAGGTCTTCTGCTTTCCCGCCATGGTATAGATCAGATGATGAAATTCATCGTCAAGCTTGAAGAAGGGGTCTATCTTCTCCTCATCTTCCAGCGCTGCCTTCTGCCTGTCCAGGTTGTCCTTCAGGATTTTCATTCCCTCTTCCTTTATATTGCCTGCAATCTGGCGAATGATCTCCGGTTCGATCACGGATCTGACAAAATACCCTTCCTTCAATATATCTATATGAATCATGGAAACCCTGGAACCGCTCTGCGGAAAAACATCCACAAGGGATTCCTCCTTCAGCATAATGATCGCCTCATGTATGGGCGTCCTGCTGATGCCCAGCAGCTCAGTCAGCTCCCCTTCATTTAATGTGGCCCCCGGCATGAGCTGCAGCGTCATGATGTTGCTTCTCAGCAGCCTGTAGGCATATTCCCGGTTATTTTCCTTTTCTCTCTTCTCTGATATTTTAATGGTCATAATCTGTCCTCTGTCCTGTATATTCTCTCTTTTACTGAAGCGTAACATACCCTGGACACCGCGTCAACTCAAGCAGCATCATAAGACAAGAGACGTCATACGTTTTGTGAATTCTATACAGAAATCTCATTTATATGTTGGCACTTTTTCATATTGTACTTTGCTTCTGCATTTGTTATAGTAGTTTCAGGATAACTGATATATCAATTCATTTCATCCATCCATTCCATTTCGGCTTGTTTTCTTCATATTCTTGAAAATAAAAGCCGCGAATTAATATATCAGTTGCGCTGCAATATACAGAACGTGTTCTATATCAACGTTTATTTTTCAAATAAAAAGGAGTGTTCTAATCACATGAAAGCCATTAAAGTAATCGAACCATTCAAAGTTGAAATCGTCGACGTCCCCAAGCCGGAGATCAAAAATGATGATGATGTGATCGTGCGCATCACCTCCGGTGGTATCTGCGGGTCTGACATCGGTATATATAACGGAACCAATTCACTGGCAACTTATCCGCGTCTGATCGGCCATGAGTTCGGTGGAATCGTAACAGAGACAGGTAAAAATGTAACATCCGTAAAGGCAGGCGACAAGGTTGCCGTTGACCCGGTTATAAGCTGCGGCCACTGCTATGCCTGCAGGATTGGACGTCATAATGTATGCTCTACCCTGGAAGTCATGGGCGTTCACAGGGACGGCGGCTTTGCTGAGTTCGTATGCGCTCCGGAAGCCAACATCCACAAATTCCACAAGGATTTTGATGAATCCTTCCTGGGACTGGTCGAGCCTTTCACCATCGGCGTGGAGATCAACAGAAGAGGCCAGATCACAAAGGGCGACAAGGTGCTGATCATGGGTTCCGGCCCTATCGGTATTGCTGCTATGCAGGTTGCTAAAAGAAACGGCGCTGAAGTCATCATGACAGACCTGGTAAAAGAACGCCTTGACAAGGCCCTTTCCATGGGTGCAGACGAAGTGGTTCTGGTATCTGAGGAGAACCTGGAGGAACGTCTCCTGAAATTCACAGACGGAGAAGGAATCCCGGTGATCGTAGACACTGTATGCATCCCCTCCTCCTTTGAGCAGAGTGTACAGCTTGCCTGCCCGGCCGGACGTATTGTAGTTCTCGGACTGAAGAATGTTCCCTCTCAGATCACCATGGCTGACATCACCAAAAAGGAACTGACCATTGCAGGCTCACGTCTGAACAACAACTGTTTCGACGAAGTGATCGCCGGTTTTGAGGACGGCACCCTCCATCCGGAACAGCTCATGACAAAATCCTACAATTACAAAGATATAATGGAAGCTCTGACCATGATTACGGAACATCCCCAGGATGTACTGAAGCTTGTCCTGAAGTTTGAAGACTAAATCAATCCATTGACAGAAACAGGAGGAATCTATGAACGAGATATACCTGACAAATGAAACTTCCGGTATCACTCCCGCTGAAGTGGAGAAATGCATGGATGAACTGCTGGCCCAGTACCCGGACTTAAAAAAGGTGCTTATCATACCGCCGGATTTCACCCGCTGCTACTCCTATGCCGGGGAACTGACACAGATTCTCTATAAGAAGCTGTCCCCCACCGCCACCGTACATGTGATGCCCGCCCTGGGCACCCACATGGCAATGGACGCAGAGGAGAAGGAAAAGATGTTCGGCCATGTCGTGCCTGAGGAAGCATTTTTAGTACACCACTGGCAGACAGACACCGTTTCCATCGGAAAAGTGCCTAAGGAAGTCATCGAGGAAATTTCCGGAGGGCTGTATTCCACGGACATTGAAGTTGAGGTCAATGAAAAGCTCATCCACGGAGGATATGACCTGATCCTCTCCATCGGACAGGTGGTTCCCCACGAGGTTGTGGGCATGGCCAATTACAGCAAGAACATCTTCGTAGGTGTGGGCGGACGCCAGATGATCAACAAATCCCACATGCTCAGCGCCATTTGCGGTATGGAGAAGGCCCTGGGTGTTGCGGACTCCCCCGCAAGGAAAGTCTTCGACTATGCCCAGCAGCATTTCCTAGACGGAAAACTCCCCCTGGTGTATATCCAGACTGTCACCACCTTAAAGGATGAGGAAATCTGCCTGAACGGACTTTACACAGGGCCTTCCAGAAAACCATTTGAGCTTGCGGTCCAGCTCTCCGAAAAGCTGAACATCTGTCATGTGGAGCGCAGGGCAAAAAAACTTGTCACCTATCTGGACCCCTATGAGCTGAAAACCACATGGGTGGGAAACAAAGGCATCTACCGCACAAGAATGGCAGTTGCCGACGGAGGGGACCTGATCATTCTGGCTCCCGGCGTCAAGGCCTTCGGCGAAAACGAAGAGATGGATCATATGACCAGGACATACGGATACAAGGGCCGGGACTATGTGCTGAAACTGTTCAATGAAGGTGCTTTTGAGAACAGGATCATGGCTGCCGCCCATCTGATCCAGGGCTCCTCTGACGGAAGATTCCGGATCACATACTGTACCAGACCGGAAAATCTTTCAAAAGATGAGATTGAGAGTGTGGGCTATCAGTGGATGGATTATGAAAAAGCCGCATCCCTGTACGATCCGGAGACTTTGCACGACGGGTGGAACACACTGGAGAACGGGGAAGAGATTTATTTTGTGAAGACGCCTGCTTTGGGTCTTTGGAAAGTGGACTGACGGGAAAATATAAATTGAATCTTTGCATTGTTTTATAAACAACGGGGTATTTCTGTAAATATGCGCAGAAATACCCCGTTGCTGTGCATTACAAAGCGTGCTGCCGGGCACGAAATGAACAGCGGCCGGGGATCATTTTTATGGTAACCGATTTCTTTACCAATGTTGTATCCGGCATTTTTGTTCTGTATAATGGTTAACATACTTAAACGAAAGGATTTCAGCCGTGAAAAAACATCAGGTAAGAATAGATACAGACAAATGCGTTGGCTGTGGGATATGTGTGAAAGCATGCCCGGCACATAACATAGAGCTGAAGAATAAGAAGGCCAAAATCATACTGGATGACTGCCTTATGTGCGGACAGTGCACCGCTGTCTGTCCCAAAGAGGCCGCTTCCATAAGCGGTTATGAACATGAGGACACATACAGGAACCCAGAAGTGCGTTTAGACCCCCCGGCAGTTCTGGATACGATCCGTTTCCGAAGAAGTATCCGGCAATTCCGGGACAAAAAGATACCAAAAGAGATCATGGATCAGATCCTGGAAGCCGGAAGACTCACCCATACAGCAAAGAATATGCAGGACGTATCCTTTGTTGTCCTTGATAAAGAAAAAGACAACATAGAGCAGATGGCAGTCAGACTCTTTCAAAAAATAAAACCTGCTGTTGACCTAATCAGCCCCATGGCAAGGCGTAATAAGATAGATAAACACTTTTTCTTTTTCCGAGCACCCACTGTTATTGTCATTCTGGCAAAAAATAAAACGAACGGTATTCTGGCGGCCCAGAATATGGAATTCGCTGCAGAAGCAAACGGACTTGGAGTCTTGTACAGCGGCTTTTTTACAACCGCAGCCAACCATTCTTTCAAAATCAAAAAAGCTTTAAAAATACCCCGTGGAAAGCATGCTGCCATGACTTTGGTATTAGGATATCCGGATGTAAAATACCTCCGCCCGGCACAGCGCGACCCCTTAGATGTAAGATATCTATAGAAAATGGAGTGCGATAATGGAATGTGAAGAAAGACTGAAAAAAATAGTAGACGGATTCCAAAAGAACAGAAATGCCTTTTCTGCCATTGGAGATGATACAAGGCAGCTCATCCTGCTTGTTCTGCTGGAGAGCGACCTGTCAGGTATTCGGGTAGGAGAGATTGCGCAAAAGACGCATCTGACAAGACCTTCTGTATCCCATCACCTTCAGATCCTCAAAGAATCCGGTATCGTCGCAATGCGGAAAGAAGGAACAAAAAACTATTATTATTTAAGTGCAGAGGAAACGCAGTGGAAGGAAATCGCTGATTTAGTTAACCTTATCTATGGAAGTATCCGGCACATCAGCTCACGGTCATAACAATTTTTTATATTTTGGAGGACAGTCCCATGATCTTATATTTTTCAGGAACAGGTAACAGTGAATATGCTGCAAAGCGGATTGGTAAAGAAATCGGAGATGAAGTTACGAATCTGTTTGAAAGAATCAGAAACCATGACTTTTCAGCCATGCGCTCTGACAGGCCGTGGGTTATCGTCTCACCCACCTATGCATGGAGAATCCCCCGCATTCTGCATGCATGGCTGGAAAAGACTACGCTGTCCGGCAGCAGGGAGATTTATTTTCTCATGACCTGCGGCGGCAGTATCGGAAATGCGGAAAAGTATCTAAAGAAACTATGCAGTTCTAAAAACATGAATTTTTCAGGATGCTTTCCCCTCCTCATGCCGGAGAATTATATAGCCATGTTCTCCACTCCCGGCAGAGAAGACGCGCTGGAAACCATCCGCCTTGCAGAAGCGCATATAGACAATGCCGCACGCCTGATAAAGGACGGAAAAAAGTTCCCGCAGAGTCATCTTACCGTAAAAGATAAAATAAACAGCAGCATTGTCAACGATATCTTTTATCCTGTGTTTGTTCATGCAAAGAAGTTTTACGCAGCGGACTCCTGTATCTCCTGCGGAAAATGTGCAGATGTGTGTCCGCTGGGGAATATCCATATGGATAACGGGAAACCGGTGTGGGGAAAAGATTGTACGCATTGTATGGCATGTATCTGTCGTTGTCCGAAAGAGGCGATTGAGTATGGGGGGCATAGTAAGGGGCTGGCGCGGTATACTTGTCCGAAATAGGCCTGCAATATAACATTCCGGACAAATAAAAAAGTCAATAACATAATGGTCATTCTGCATTTCTTTGAATTTCCATTATGTTATTGATCAGCTATACAATTATTCAAAAATAATTGTATTTTTTAAGTTTTGCACAGCTTTTTCCAGACCTTCTTTTACTGTCATCAAGTCATCCTCGTGTTCGATAGAAATAACCCCATCGTATCCACACTTTTTCAGTTCGCTAAATATCCCTCTCCATACACTTTCACTATGACCATAACCAATAGTCCTAAACAGCCAGGAGCGTTCTTCTTTTTTTGAAAACAGCTTGGTATCCAAAACACCATTTACAGAACAATTATAAGTATCTATGGCTGTATCTTTTGCATGAAAATGATAAATAGCCCCTTTTAATGCGCGTATGGCAGCAACCGGGTCAATACCCTGCCAATACAAATGTGACGGGTCCAGATTAGCCCCAATAACAGGCCCGACTGCATTTCTTAGTTTTAATAAAGTTTCAGGATTGTATACACAGAAACCCGGATGCATTTCTAATGCTATTTTATGTACATTATGTACTTCTGCAAATTTAACTTCATTTTTCCAATAAGGAATCAACTTTTCTTCCCACTGCCATTCTTTTATTTTTTGAAAATCCTCAGGCCATGTTGCAACCACCCAGTTTGGATATCTGGACTCTTCACAGTCTCCTGGACAGCCGGAAAATCCTATAACTGTATCTACACCTATTTCTTCTGCCAAGCAAACTGCTGCTTCAAATTGTCTGTGATAATCTTCCGCAATCTCCCTGTTCGGATGCACAGGATTTCCGTGACAGGCCAGTGCCGCAATACTTAATCCTGATTCTTCAACTGTTTCCTGAAATTCCTGCAATAACTGGGGATCTTCCATAAATTTCACTGCGTCTGCATGCGCTTTTCCAGGAGTACCTCCACATCCTATTTCAACCTGCTGCACCCCAATGGACTTAAGATAAGTCAGCGCCTCCCTTAATGGCATTTCCCCTAAAATCACTGTCATAACGCCTAACTTCATTTTACTTCCTCCCAATTCTTATATAGCCTTTTATATATCCATCCGGTTTTTCTTTCATTGCCGCGAAAGCTTCATTAATATTCTCCAAAGAAAACTCATATTTCATCATGGGTTTTACGTTAATTTTACCATTTGCAAACATGCGTATGGCTCTCTCCATGTATTTCATCTGTTCAGCCACACGCCGTTCATGTGCATTTATAACCGTTATTGCTTTCCAGTTCCACAACTGCATGTCAATATGCCGCTTTCCACCACTTTGATGATAACCTACAATAGACAATATCCCATGTGCTTTCACCATTCGTCCAGCCAGGTCAAGGCCGGGAGCACCGCCTGTAACTTCCACTGCCACATCCACACCATGAGTAAACATATTATCGTTCCATTCATCCACAATGTACTGATTCGGTAATTCGTCCGGTGTATAAGTTTCATCTGCACCAAACAGTTTTGCATATTCCAGGCTTTCCCGTCTGACATCTATCGCAATAATTTTCCCGGCGCCTTTTAATTTTAGTAACTGCATAAATCCAAGCCCCATATAACCGCATCCGATCACGGCCACAGTATCACCAAGCTTTACATCTGTACGGTCTGCCCCGCTTACAAGACAGGACCATGGTTCACCAATAGCTTCTGCATCTGACAAATTATCCGGTACCAGCAATGCCAGTTCTTCTTTTGCAACCGTATAATCTGCAAATGCCTGTTTAAAAAGTCCTGTCACCCTGTCGCCAGCCTTGAATCTGGTCACATGGCTTCCAATCTTTTCCACTATACCAACCGGTTCATGCCCAAGTATCTTTCCTATGGAAATCCCCTCTTTCCACTCCGGATATTCTGACAAGCATGTACCGCATACCAGCATTCTAATGAGAAGCTCATCATCTTTTATTTCCGGAATAGGAGCCTCTTCAATTTCTATATAACCTGCTTTTTTCACCACACACAATCTCATTTAAAATCCTCCTCCATTCAGCATTATCCCTTTACTGCTCCCTGCGTCAATCCTTCTATAAAAGCCTTTTGCAAACATAGATACAAGAGAACAATCGGAGATAGTGCGATAATTCCCGCTGTATAAATTTTAGCCAGATCTTTGCTCCACTCAGAAGTAAACTTATAAAATCTGGTGGCAACTGTCCTTAATTCATCGGCAGTGATAAATGTATTTGACCATAAAAATTCATTCCAGCACCATACAAATACAATCAGAGCAACCGTTGTCAGGATTGGTTTGAGCAAAGGCAACGTCACGTGCAGAAACACCCCAACTTCACTGCATCCGTCGATTTTACCTGCCTCTTCCAATTCTTTTGGTATTCCTACAAGAAATGTCCTTATCAGCAAAATGGAAAACGGAATATACCCCGCAGAATAAATGATAATTAAACTAAGCTGCGTATTGATCAGTCCCAGTTTACTGAAATTATAATACAGAGGGACAATATACAAAAATGTAGGAAATGACATACCCAACATAAAATATGCTATAAAAAATGCTTTACCCGGAATATTTAATCTGGCCAGGCCATAGGCAGCCAGACTTGCGGCCACCAATACAATCAAAATGACACACATTCCAATAAAAATACTGTTGCGAAATGCAATAGCATAACTACCTTTTATCCATGTCTGAATATAATTAGTAAACTCCAAATGTTTTGGTATGCCAATCGGCATATTCTTAATTTCTATGTCTGTTCTGAGAGAGTTAAGTGCCAGAACTATTAACGGGAAAAGTTGAAACAATACCAGAAACATTAAGAATATATGAATAATACATTGTACAATCGTCTTTTTCTTTCCCCTCATCATACATCCTCCACTCTTTTTCTTATCTTTTGATTTACAAAGAAAACCAAAAGTACAATGAAACTCTGCAGTACACAGATAGCATTTGCATAACCTGCCCGGTAACTGACAAATGCATTTTTGTATATCCATGTAGACAACATTTCTGTAGCCTGTCCCGGTCCTCCCATAGTCATAACCCACACAAAGTCAAATGACAAAATGGACCACATAAGACTGATAGAAATAACAAACACAATAGTAGGAGCAATACCCGGAAGTGTAACATGGATAAATGAATCCAGCGAATTGGCACCATCGATAGAAGCAGATTCATACAAATCCGGATCTACTTGCTGCAAAGCGGAAATAAACAGTACCATAACAAATCCCCACCAGCTCCAGTTACTTACAAATGCAACAGCAAACAATGCTATTTTCTGGTCCCCCAACCAGAGAATCTCTGATATTTTATCGAATCCCAAGGATTTTAACATTGTGTTGATTCCATAAAAAGGATTGTATAAATTTGACCATATTTTACCGGCAATAGCAGCTGACAAAACATAAGGAAGAAAATAAACCGTTCGATAAAACATCTGCATAGAATGTCTCTTTATCTTTGTCACACATACTGCAACAATAACAGATAAAACAATGGGAACTGTTATAAAAAGCATTGTCCATATCATGGTATTCTTAAATGCAATTGGCAGCACTGTGTCTTTTGTAAACATTTCAATATAATTAGAAATTCCGATAAACTCCGGTTCACTGATTCCGTTCCAATCAAAAAATGATAGAAAAACTGTCTTTAAAGACGGAAGGATCACAACCAATGCATGATAGATAAAAGCAGGCATTACAAACAGCAGACACAACCAGTTCTTTTTTGTATATCTGTTTCTCAATGCCGTATCCTGGTTTTTTCTTATTTTCATTCTGCACCTCCATAGAAAACCAAGAGGCCCGCAAAGCGAGCCTCTCCCCCCATTTACTAGGATACCGGAATTACTGTCCCACTTTCAAATTCCTTTTCAAAGATACTATTTGCCTTTTCCAGATAATCTTCAACTGTAAGATTTCCCAGGTATACATTTTCAATATTATCCATCATATACTGTCGGGTTTCAGCCGGCCAATATGTCCACATAACATATCCCGCTGCATCCAGATTTTTTTGTGTATCTTCCAGCATTCCCAGAATTTCCTTATCCACATCAAGCAAAGTGTCAGGATACAAACTTTCATCCATATCCATAGGAAGCGGCTGCAATCCGTCAGCAACTGCCTGTGCCTGAAGTTCTTCATTGTTGAATAAGAAGTTAATAAACTCAAAACACTCATCCGGGTATTTGGTATTAGCATTGATAGCAATAACTCCTCCGGCACCCATGCATACTGTAGGCGGTACATCATCACTTAATGCAGGGAATGGTGCTGCGCTGTAAGAAAAATCAGTAATCTGATTTGCGAATGTACCCAAATTCCATGTACCTGTCATAACCATGGGTGCTTTCTGGCTATAGAAAAAGGAATTTGCATCATCCTGAGAAACAGCATGTGATTTCTTATCCATAATCCATCCATTCTGCCACATCTCATTTAGCTTAGAAATTGCTTCCTGGAATACTGGATCGGTCCATTTCATTTCTCCGTTAAGGGCCTTTTTTACGTTTTCTCTTCCTGCATAGGCACAAAGAGCCACGCCAACAAACTGTTCGTTAATAGCTTTAAAATCAGAGGTTCCAAAAGCGATCGGAATCAGCCCCTTACTCTGTGCATCCTCGCATACTGTAGCCAACTCTTCGTAGTTGGTGGGTACTTTCCATCCGTTTTCTTCAAACATATCCTTGTTATACCATAATAGCAATGCTTCATAGGAATTTGGCAGTGAATATATTTTGTCATCAACTCTGCAGGAATCCAGTGCCCATTTAAAAACTTTTTTATCCAGTCCGGCTTTCTCAACATATTCCGTCAGATCTAGAATCTTGTTTCCCTTCACATATTCACTTGTAATGGATGGTCCCCCCATATTACAAATATCAGGGCCGCCATCTGCTGCCAGCTGCACTTTTAAAACCTGTTCATAATCTGCAGATGCCGATATTTCCACTTCAATATCAGGATGTGATTCATTGAAAGGTGTCACAACATATTTCATCCATTTTTCATACTGCTGATCATCCATCTGTTCCGTGAACCAGACCAGTTTCTTTTTCTCACCCGATTCCTCATTTCCCCCAGACTCTGCAGCATCAGGTGTTTTATCATCTGATGTCTTAACATCCGGATTATCTTTCTTTTCCCCACCACAGCCAGTTAAAGCTGCGCCTAACATCGCCATTGTCAGAACAACACTTATAGCTTTTTTCATTTGTCTACCTCCCAATACTCTTCTTTAAGGATATAGTTCTTTAACTTTTACGCTTCTTCCCTCTTTTGATGACTGCAGTGACGCAAATACTGCCTTCATTGCGCTAAACGCCTCTTCCCCATCAACATCTGGCTCTGTATTGTTTTCCAGGCAGGATATCCATGCATCAATCACCCCCGAATTAGACTGATGTTCATTTGTCTGGATTGCATCAATTTCATAGCAGATGCGCTGTCCATCTTTTTTTTCAATAATAATGGAATATTGCGGGTCATCATAGATTCTCATACAGCCTTCCGTACCATACAATATTGTACTGTTATCCTCTTTGCCGTACAGAGTCCAGCTGACTGTTATCGTTCCCACCACTCCGTTTTCCATTTTGTAAATACAGACCGCATTATCATCCACCTCGACAAAGGTACCATCCGCATTCCTTTTATCCAGAGTGCTGACAACCGAAAACACCTCGTCAACTCTGCTTCCTATAAGAAATTGCACCAAATCTGTTTTATGTATTCCCAAATCTGCCATAGCGCCAAACGCAGCTGAATGTTTGTCAAAAAACCAAACATTTTTCTTATCTATTGCCCAATTTTCCGGTCCCGAATGTCCAAAGCTGCTTTTAAAACTGAGTATTTTACCTATCTCACCCTTCTCAATCAAATGTCTGGCTTCCCTATGCGCACCTGCAAAACGTTGATTATGTCCAACCATCAGAAACCTCTTTTCTTTTTTGGCTGTTTCAACCATACTCTTACATTCTTCATAGGAAATTGCCATTGGTTTTTCACATAAAACGTGTTTACCTGCTTTCAAAGCTTCAATTACTATCTGACAATGAGAAAAATTTGCTGTGCAGACACTCACTGCCACAATTTCTTTATCTTGGAGAAGTTCATGATAGGATTCATAGACCTTTGCGGAATACTTGTTTCCAATCTCTGTAGCCCTCTCCCTGTTAATATCAAACACCCCATAAATTTCTGCTTTCGGGTTCTGTTTGTACTCGGGAAAATGCCTCACTTGAGCAATCTTCCCACAGCCAATAACACCAACCTTAACCACCTGCTAAACCCTCCCGATTGTTACTTATACATTGATATAAAATTTATTCCGCACTACTTTACAGTTGATTTTCGAATCCTTAATTCATGCTCTAAAAAAACACTGCCGTTTTCCGATGATAAACCATGGATTTTTTTACATAACAGCTCCATTGCCAGCCTCCCTATATCTTTTTTCGGCTGATACACTGTTGTCAATGGAGGATTGTATAAGGAAGCAATGTCCAAATCATCAAATCCAACCACGGCAATATTTTCCGGAACATGAAGACCTGCATTTCCTATAGCCTGCATAGCACCAATTGCAACGATATCCGAAATAGCAAAAACTGCTGTTGGCGGTTCATTCAAATTAAGTAAAGAATACATTGACCTGATTCCTGTCCTATATCCATAATCACTTTCTGTCTTTGCAAGATACTGCGGATTATATTTTATACCATTCTTCTCCAATGTGTCTTTATAAGCCCGTTCCCTCTCTGCAGTCGACAAAAATCCGTTTTCACAACTGATCATAGCAATCTTCCTGTGACCAATGTTTATTAAATGCTGTACCGCATCTACCCCCGCTGCGTAATTATTTATTGAAATATGTGAAACAGTTTCTAATTCTTCATCATATTCACAACACTGAACAATACAGCTTTCTTTGTCCAACTGCTCTAATTCCGACTTGCTCATGACAGGAGCGCAGATAATTGCACCATCTGCCATTTTTCCCCGCAACATGTCTATGTATCTTTTTTCATTGTTGTAATCCCGTTCAGTTGTACACAACATGACTGCATAATTTTTTTTTCTGGCTGTTTCGCAAATCCCCTGTGCAACTACAGAATAGAACGGATTTTCAATATCCGGCAACAACACGAGTATACGGTGAACCTCATTAATCTTATAATTCTTCGTTTCTTTCATTTTTTCATTGGAATATCCAAGTTCCTGCATCACTGCAAGAACTGCTTCTCTTGTTTCGGGCTTCACACTTTTACTCCCATTTAAGACTCTTGAGACTGTTGCTACAGAAACATTTGCCCTTTGGGCTACTTCACGTACATTAGCCATAATATTTTACTTCCTTCATGTAATATTTTGACTAATTATATCATATAATTTCCATATTTTTCCATCCATCATCTCCTATCCCTTTTTTAAGCAAAATGCGCATTTTATTTGCTTGTTTTGTTACATTTTTATGTAACAATTACCTCTTGTTACATAAACCTTACATTATTTTTGCATATTTGTCAACTTATTTTTCGTTATTTTATACATTAATACTTATTTTTGTGACATTTATATAGTATATATGACTATTTATTGTTAATATTTCCCCTATTTTATGTAACAATCGCGCTTTGTTACATATTTTTTTATTCGACACACCTACTTAGGTAACTTTCTAAAAAACACCCAATAAAAAACTGTGCTATTTAATATGCAGAATAATTTGAGATTAAATAATAGACTCTCATAATTATTATTCCGAAATTAAATAACACAGTTTAATTAAGCTATATGTGTACGTGACACCCTAAGTATTTGACTACCATCTGTTATGGTTAATAATCTTTCAAAAAGTACCCGTATCTTTTATTTCTTATCAAAGAGATACATACTAAAAAACGAAACCACATCCCCATTCCACTGCATATCCATATTGCAGTGTTTCGCCATTTTTGCCGCATCTATACAGTACGCAGACAGACAGGAAAAGCGATTCTGCTCCTGCACACAAGGTTTTCCTTCCGGCATATTACATGCATCGCACAGGTTGCAGGGTCCGCACATGATGAACATACCGTCCTCATCCAGTCCTTTTCTCTTGAGTTCTTCTACTGTGCGCAGTGTCATCCGGGTGTGTATCTTCTTGATCTGTTTTGTCTCCGCATCATCAAAGATGTTGTTAACCGGGGTTCTGGACTGGAAAACTACCGCCTGGCGGTACCGCATGACTCTGTTCTCCATCTCCTCCGGGGTTCCGCAGTAGGGTGGACATCCATAGTTATTGCCATAATTTCCACAGTCGTTCTGTTCGCAGAACCTGCGGAACTCATGTTCAAATTCCAAATCTTCCGTGTTCATCACGGCGGCTTTTGCAAACCCCGCTTCCTCAGCTGCTGCAATCAAGTCTTGTTCCCGCATATTACCGATTCTCCCTTCTGATCCCTTCATTCCGGTTTTGCTCCAAAACAGCCAAACGATATAACCTGGCCTGTGGTCATTTTCCTAAGCCGGATTTCCGCACCGGGGCAGTGCTGTCTGCGTTCATTTCCCATTGAAGCAAAAAAGCTGCTGTCAGGCAGTTATCCCACAGCAGCCGTATACACTATTTTTCCCTGCAGGAGGCCCATAGGCCGATTCGTGTCAGACCAATCCATGATTATTGAGATTACCCAATAATCTATACATTTGGGGTGCGGAGGAAATGTATAGATACACGATTGTCCCCGGTGACCCCCTGCTTTTATGGATGCATAAATTCCTCACACAGGTTCCTGTTTCGTTCACGTTCCAGGCAGGCATTCCATATCAAATATCATAATGGATAGGAAACTTTCTTCGGAAGTTTCAACCTTTTACTTATCCAAGCAGGTTTCCTGACTCGCAGATCTCCGTTCAGCGCTCCTTCTCATATAATTTCTTATACAATGGCTCATTGCGCTTCGCTCCCTGCTCACAGTGACCGGATCGTCCAGGTTTTTCACCTGATTCCCTTTTCACCGGAATTTTTTAAGAGGGCAAAACTGAATCCCGGTGCACTCGGTAAGCTGATATGGAATTTATACACATGATTACCTTAGCACAGCATCCGATATCTGTCAATTATATTTTCCCGCATGAAAAAGGCTGGCTAAAAAAGCCAGCCTATGGATTCATCCTACACGAAGCTGAAATTTCTGTATATCCTTTTCACTGGAAACCTTCTCAATCTCTGCTCCCAGGCATCTTAATTTCTCTTCAAAACGCTCATATCCTCTCTGGATATAAACAATATCGTCCACAATGGTGAGTCCCTCTGCTGCAAGTCCTGCAATGACAAGAGCCGCTCCCGCGCGCAGATCGGGCGCACTTACTCTGGCACCGGTCAGTTTGTGTACGCCGTCAATAATGGCTGTATTGCCCTCCACCTTGATGCTGGCTCCCATACGGGAAAGCTCGTCCGCGTATTTGAAACGGTTCTCGAAAATAGACTCCGTCACAATGCTTGTCCCCTCCGCCAGTGTCAGTGCCACAGTAAACTGGGGCTGCATGTCTGTGGGATAGCCCGGATAGGGCATGGTTTTTACATGGGTGCGTTTCAGGCGTTTGGAGGCTACTACGCGTACCGCGTCGTCGAATTCCTCCACCTCACATCCGATCTCCTCTAATTTGGCTGTGGTCGCCTCAAGATGCTTCGGAATCACGTTCTTCACCATGACATCCCCCATGGTAGCTGCCGCCGCGCACATGAAAGTACCCGCCTCGATCTGATCCGGAATGATGGAATAACTGGTTCCGTGAAGCTTCTCCACGCCTTTGATACGGATAACATCCGTACCGGCGCCTTTGATGTTGGCTCCCATACTGTTCAGGAAGTTGGCTACATCCACCACATGAGGCTCTCTGGCCGCATTCTCGATGGTGGTATTGCCCTCTGCCATGGCGGCCATCATGATATTGATGGTCGCACCTACAGACACCATGTCCAGGAAGATATGCTTTCCTGTCAGCCTCTCCGCTTTGGCGACAACTGCGCCGTGCAGAATATCAACGGACGCACCAAGAGCCCGGAAACCTTTCAGATGCTGGTCAATGGGCCTGCTTCCGATGTTGCAGCCTCCGGGAAGAGGAACTTCCGCTGTCTTGTATTTTCCAAGTAACGCGCCCAGAAGATAGTAGGACGCTCTGATCTTCTTGATATATTCGTATTCCACGCTGATGTTGGCTATGGTGGAACCTGTGATCTTCACCTCTGTGGGACTGATTCTCTCAACAGATGCGCCGATTTCCCTGATTGCCTCTAATAAAACATTGATGTCACGTACGTCCGGTAAGTTCTCGATGTAAACCATTTCATCCGTCATGATTGCCGCCGCAAGGATGGCCAGTGCCGCATTCTTCGCGCCGCCGATCTCCACTTCGCCGACTAACGGGTTACCGCCTTTGATAACATATTGTTCCATATTCACACCTCTATATTTTATTTATGCTCCCCGCCGGTATACTCGGTACCAGAAAACATAATCTCGTCTACAAATTTACTTTTCTTATTCATCTGATCGGATAAAAGACAGACTTTCCGGCAGGTTCATGATTTGTCTTCCTGCTAAGATAGTCTACGACTTAAATATTATATTATAACAGATAAAGCAATTTGTAAACAAAAATTAATATTTTCATTTTTTATTCATAAACCGACATTTTTTATTCTCTGTCACTGTTTCAGTCTTTCTACAATTTTCTGTAAAGTTTCCTCCACATCCAGATTTTTCTCATCAACTGTGATATCCGCATACTTTTCGTACAGCGGTATGCGCTCATCGTAGAGTCCTCTCAGGTCCTGACCCTCCTTCAGGACAACACCGCGTCCCTTCAAATTACTGAGGCGTTTGTCCAGGGTATCGTAATCCAGTTTCAGATAGACGATCTGTCCTGTCTCTGATAGATGTTCCATGGCCCGGCTGCAGTACACCACGCTCCCCCCTGTGGCGATAACAGCCTTTTTGGCATCTTTGGCAACCTGTACATTGGCATCTTCCTCTGCTCTGAGGAATCCTTCCAGCCCGTCCTGGGCAATGATCTCACTTAACAGCCGGTTCTCCCTCTCCTGGATCACCAGGTCTGCATCTATGAACTGGTATCCCAGTACCTTTGCCAGAATGACTCCAACCGTACTTTTACCCACACCGGGCATTCCGATCAATACTATGTTTCTTTTCATTTTCTGCTTTTCTTCTTTCTGCGCTTCTTAACACTGTATCCGAAGGTTCCCAGCTTTTTCCCGAGGCTGTAATACTCTCCGTGGGAATAGACAATGGGATTGGCAAGAGCCAGGTCAAATTTCCCCTTCTCATTCATGTATTCTTTGTCCACATGTACGGCCAGCACATCCGCAAGGAACATGCTGTGGCTTCCGTACTCCGTGATCTCCTTCACACGGCACTCTATGGAGACCGGTGACTCTTTTATCATCGGGGCACCCACATGGGAAGCCTCCTCTCTGGTGAGATGGGCCATTTTAAACTTGTCCACATCCCTGCCGGATTTTACCCCGCAGTAATCTGTGGCATATGCCAGCTTTTCCGTGGTCAGATTTATGACAAACTCTCTGGTGCTGCAGAGCATTTTATAGGAATAGCGCTCCGGCCTTACGGAAATGGATACCATGGGCGGATTGGGGCAGACCGTCCCGGCCCATGCCACGGTAATGATATTGTCATGCCCTTCTTCATCCGCCACCGTCACCATCACGGCTGGCAGCGGGTAAAGCATGTTTCCGGGCTTCCATTCTATTTTAGACATTTTGTTTCCTTTCTTCAAAGGTTTTTATTCGCATTTTTCGAGCACAATCGGCTCTCCGTCCTCCGGAGTAAGCTCCATGAGGGTTCCTTCACTCTCGATCACGGTGCCGCGAAAACACCATTTTCCCTTTGGCACAGCCACATTTCTGGATGTTCTGCCTTTTTCACAGATAGGTGCCACCAGAATATCTTCTCCCAGCATGAACTGGTCATTGACCCTCTCGTATCCGCCCTCAGGAAACTCATATGCCATATACCGCGCGATGGGTTCCCCTGTCCGCGCAGCATGGTGGGCAAGCTCCAGAATCCTGGCAGCATAGCGTTCCCTCAATTTCACACTCTTTAATATCTTGTCATAGCTTTCCCTGCCAAGCACTCTCCAGGGCGCTGCGGAGAACTGCATAACGGGCAGGAGACAGGCAATCTCACTGTGCCGGTTGAACAGTTCCTGGTCCAGATTGCCGCTGTTTTCCTGGAAATTCACGTATTCGCCGCCGCCGATCATATCCGGACTGCCAAAGGGATGTCCTGTGATCCCCTGCATGAGGGTGTCGGGCAGCAGCGCCCGGATACCCTCCTCGCCCCAGTTGTGGGGCTTGTCACAGAGTCTCTGCATCAGGGACATTCCCCCTGCCTTAAAGGCCATACGCAGCTCGTTGAACGGGAATTTCTCCGCGTAAGCGCACCAGAGGCGTGCCATCTCATTGGACGTGACACCGCCGGCAGTGACCATGTCGTCAGGATAATAGAGCACGTCCGCCCCATCGAACTTAAAACCATCCACGCCAATGGCTCTCAGGGCCTGAAGCTGCTCATCCAGCCATTTTACAGCCGTCGGATTCGACAGATCCAGGGCAGCGGACCAGCCATTCCACCACTCTGTGATGAGAGGCTTTCCGTCAGGATTTTTAATGAGAATATCCATAGCCTTTGCCTGACGGTACTGCAGGGTGTCCGGAGTAATGTAGGGACAGATCCAGAGCATGACCAAAAAGTCTTTGCTGTGAAGTGTCTTCAGCATTTCCTCCGCATGGGGAAATTTTTCCCGGCTGAAAACCCATTTCCCATAGTAGTCAGACCAGCCGTCATCAATCATGAGCACACCTGCAGGCATGCCGTTTTCCAGAATCTGATCCGCGTAACGAAGAATATCCTCTTCATTCTGCCAGAATGTAAGCTCTATCCATGAATTGTAGACCGGATTTTTGAAAAATTCATCACTCAGGGTGTTTTCCCGGAAAGGAAAATGTTCTCTGCAGGCGGCCAGATACGCGCCTTTTAGGTTTACATAACCTTCTCTCAGTTCCACATTCCGGTCAATTGTAATGTTTCCGCCGCCAAAATGCAGCAGAAAGCCCTCTTCACACCAGATGTAGCGGCCCTTTGTGGATACAAAGAAGGGTACTGCCTGATTTGTACTGTCATTTCTCCGCAGATCGATCTCTGCTTCACTGGAGGCATCGTAGGGCTGCGCACAGGAGCCGTATACATATCCGCCGTACCAGTATTCATTTTCTAAAATTGGAAATACCATATCTTCCTCCCGTATAAGACCCCGCAGAGTCCTAGTTATTATTCTGCTGCAGCGTACCGATAAAGGCCGGGATAAGCTGCTTCTTCCTGGAAACAACTCCCCGAAGGATATAGCCGCCCTCCTCCTCTTTCACACCAAAGGCATCCTCCACCAGTTTCCCGCTTCCGTCCCCGTAACAGATGATCTCTGAGGATTCGTCCAGTATGTTGGTAAGCATGATGAATACCATAGTGATCCCGTTCTTGCCGCATTCCTTTTTCATAAACGGAATCAGGCGTTTCTTCAGATCCTTCAGCTCCTCCTCATTCATGGAGCTGATCTGACCCACGCCGAAGTTGGTGTCATCTGCGGTAAAGCGTTTGAAATCCTGATAGAATATGCCTTCTGTGGTCTTTCCTTTCAGATTGCTTCCCGCTGTGAACATTTCTTTTGCAAATTCTTCTATATTTACACCGGCAATAAGGGCCAGCGCCCCTGCTGCCATCTTGTCCATATGGGTGCAGGTGGGCGAACGGAACATAAGCGTATCGGAAATGATGGCCGCGCAGAGAAGCCCTGCAATGTTCGGCTGTATTTCCATGGCTTTCTCCGTATATATCTGATACATAATGGTGGCAGTGCATCCCACCGGCTGATTTCTGAACATGATGGGCGAAATGGTTTCCAGTGATCCCAGTCTGTGGTGGTCAATGATCTCCAGGATATCGGCTGCATCAATATTATCCACTGCCTGAGTCTTCTCATTGTGGTCCACCAGGATCAGTTCTTTCTTCTTCATGCCCAGCAGGTTTCGTCTGGACACGGTTCCGATGTATTTTCCATGCTTGTTCACCACAGGAAAAGCCCTGTGTCTGTTCTTAACCATCACATCCTTGATATCGTCCGTAAAGTCGTCGGTCTGAAAGGTTATCAGATTGTCCTTCTTCATAATGTGTTTTACGGGGATACTCTGGTTGATAAGTCTTGCCACTGTAAAAGTATCCAGGGGAGAGCGGATGATCACACAGTCATTTTTCACGGCTGCATCCTTGATATTATCCGCCACCTCAGCACTGTTGCAGACAATGACGCAGCTCACGTTCTCGCGGATGGCACACAGATGGTCCTCGTGTCTGTCACCCAGGATCACCAGGTCGTCCTCCTCCAGAAATTCTCCCAGCTTATCCGGATGGGCCGCGCCGATAACCACTTTTCCCCTGACAAAATATCCATGGGGATTTCCCGTTACCACGGTACCATCCACAGTGTTGGCAATACTTCTGTACTGGGTTCTGGCATTTGACAGGAAATAATTGTCGTGGGCATCCATATAGGATTTCGCAATATCTCCTGTAGTGATGAGTCCTTCAAGCTGTCCGTCCTCTTTTGTGATGGGCAGTGTCACGGCATTGCTCTCTTTCATAATGGCCCAGGCATCCTTGATGGAAATGCTGCTGGAAACACCTGGTGTCTCCCTGATCTCCATATCCTTCACCTGTGTTCCCACATCTGCCAGATAACCCGGCGCCTCCATACCGAAACGCTTCAGTACATACTCCGTCTCACTGTTGATCTGTCCTGCTCTCTTTGCCAAATATCTTCTTCCGTCGCCGGAGCGGTTCTTGATATCCGCATAGGCGATGGCTGAGCAGATGGAATCCGTATCCGGGTTTTTATGGCCCATAATATAGATTTTCCCTTGTTTTGCCATTCTCTGCGTCCTTTCCCTTGCTTCTATAATAATTATAATTTTCTGTAGAATTTTCCAGTCTATGCATTGTATTTTTACCTGACGGCTAAACGTGTTTCCCTGTTGGGGAATTCCTATGGTCAGCACAGTAAATGCACTGGCCTGTTGAATAGTTACATCCTAACATACTTTTGGGAGAATATCAATTTACCTGCCTTTTTTCATTATAAAGAGTTATGGAAATTTATTGTTTACTGCTCAGTGTCCTCAGTACCATTTGTTAGATTTTATGCTGCGATAAAATTGGCCTGGTGATCAGTGTGACCATATATGGCGGCTGGTTGGACATGCATATGTGGCCGCCGCGGATTTGTTTTATTTAATAAGCAGTCACAAAGGATGACCCTGGTTTTTCCTGATTTTGACTGTCTGGAGGAGTTACCTGAATCAAATATATGATCTTAATGGGACTGCTGCTCTCATCTTGTTTTATAGATAATATGTTAGGTGACTTGGTGGGTTTAGGTAATCTGAATGGTCTTGAACTTCTTTTCTGCTTGTTTTACATTTAATCAGACTGACGCACCGTGCCTTTGTAAGTATCCTGGAATATTCTGACCTTTTTTTCTGCTTGTTTTACACATAATCAGGCTGACACCTTGAACTTTTATAGGTAATTTCGTAATCTTTGACCTCCTTTTCTGCTTGTTTTACACATAATCAGGCTGACCTCTTGCGCTTTTGTAGGTAATTTCGTAATCTTTGACCTCCTTTTCTGCTTGTTTTACACATAATCAGGCTAACCTCTTGCGCTTTTGTAGGTAATTTCGTAATCTTTTGCCTTCTTTTCTGCGTATTTTACATATAATCAGACTGACACCTTGAGCTTTCGTAGGTATCCTAGAAGATTCTGACCTTCTTTTCTGCGTATTTTACATATAATCAGACTGACACCTTGAGCTTTCGTAGGTATCCTAGAAGATTCTGACCTTCTTTTCTGCGTATTTTACATATAATCAGACTGACACCTTGAGCTTTCGTAGGTATCCTAGAAGATTCTGACCTTCTTTTCTGCGTATTTTACATATAATCAGACTGACACCTTGAGCTTTCGTAGGTATCCTAGAAGATTCTGACCTTCTTTTCTGCGTATTTTACATATAACCAGACTGACGCCTTGAGCTTTTGTAGGTATCCTAGAAGATTCTGACCTTCCTTTCTGCTTGTTTTACACATAATCTGATAGACGCTTTTAAGATTGGCAGGTAATCTTAAGGAACCTGACCATGTCTACTACCCATATTACGTATAATCTGAAACCGGCTCTTGGCTCTAGTTTGTGGGCTCGAAAAACATTACTCTGGTACTTCTCGAATGATATATAAATAGAAATTTTAGGTTATCCCCCTGGCTGAACCACAGCAAACTTCAGTTATAGATTAGAGATACCTGTTGCCGGCGGGAAAAGCCTGTGCTAAAACTAAGAAAACGCAAATTTGGGGGATTATCTCTCTGATTTTGAATCTGTCTTGGGATTCAAAATATCTTAAATCATTTCACAATAACGGACCGACCTATGTCTGGCCTGTCCTTTCGGAAAATTCGTGCTTTTCACCATATTTTTTGCAGGGGTCTTCGGAAGGATAGGAAACTTTCTGCGTCAATTTAATTCATTGAAAACTCATAAAATATGTTTTATATGGAAAAACGGAAACAGCAGCCCCATATCAATGCAGTGACACCCTGCTTTTTATGTCGGAATCCAATTTGAACTGGAGACGGAAGGACTGGCCCTGGGAAAGGCAGAGGGTATTATAACTCCTGACCATACCCCCAAAACCGAACATGCTAACAGAAAGAACTGCACACGGACATTGCAGACCTTCCCCTTTCTGTGATATAATCGAAAGCAAAAGAATTTGCTAACCGACACAGGAGGGAAAATCATGGCAGAAGAAATGAAAAACCAGGAAACTATGGACGACTTCGCAAAGGAGATCGATGCTTCTTTTGAAAGTTTCAGAGATGCGGATATGGACATCTGGGAGAAGCTGGAGAAGATGAAAGAGGACAAGACCGAATTTGACGTGACTATTGAGGGCATCGTAAAAGGCGGCGCTATCGCTTACGTGGAAGGCATCCGCGCTTTCATCCCCGTATCCAAGCTGTCCCTGCAGTATGTGGAAGACCCGGAGGAGTTCCTGAAAAAAACTCTGACTGTCCGTGTCTTTGATGTAAACGAGGAGGAGAACAACCTGGTCCTCTCAGCAAGAGAAGTCTTAAGAGAGAAAAGAGACGCTGAGAGACGTGAAAAAATCGCTGACATCAAAGTCGGCACAGTTCTGGAAGGCACTGTTGAGACACTGCAGAACTACGGCGCATTCGTGGACTTAGGTGACGGTATCTCCGGTCTGGTACACGTATCCCAGATCAGCCAGAAGAGGATCAAATCCCCGAAAGCAGTTTTATCTGTAGGCGATAAGGTAACTGTTAAAGTGATCAAGAATGAAGACGGCAAGATCAGCCTCAGCATGAAAGCACTCCAGGAAGTGCCGGAAGAGAAAGATGAGTTTGAAGATATCGAAATTCCGAAAAGCGAAGAGCTGACCACCACTCTCGGCTCCCTGTTTAAAAATATCAAACTGGATTAAGACAGGAGTACAGAACATTGAAAAAATTACTGAACCGGATTTTCGTGGATGGTTTGAGCGGCATGGCCTCCGGGCTTTTTGCCACGCTGATCATCGGCACGATCATCCAGCAGATAGGAAATCTCATTGGCGGAAATATCGGGACTCTGCTGTACCAGTTCGGCAAGATGGCTGCAGCCATGACAAGCGCCGGAATCGGTGTGGGTGTGGCCTGCAGATTTAAGGAGGCACCTCTTGTGGTGCTCTCTGCCGCCACCGCAGGCATGGTGGGCGGTTTCGCAGGTAAGATCACTGCGGGCGCCGTATTTGCAGAGGACGGTTCTGTCATCCTGTCCGGCCCCGGGGAACCTCTCGGTGCCTTTGTGGCCGCTTATGTTGCTATTGAACTGGCAAGGCTGGTAGCAGGCAGAACACGCCTGGATATTATCCTGGCACCCCTTGTGGGTATCCTCTCCGGTTCTGCTGTGGGCATACTTGTAGGCCCTCCCATCAGCCGCATGATGACACAGTTAGGCTCCCTTATCAACTGGGGAACCGAACAGCAGCCGTTTCTTATGGGCATCATCGTGTCTGTCCTTATGGGCATGATACTTACGCTGCCTATAAGCTCCGCCGCACTGGGCGTTATCCTGAATCTGTCCGGTCTGGCTGCCGGCGCAGCAACCGTAGGATGCTGTTGCAACATGGTAGGCTTTGCTGTGGCAAGTTTTAAGGAGAACGGGGTTTCCGGTCTTCTGGCACAGGGTATCGGTACATCCATGCTCCAGGTGCCCAACATAGTAAGAAAACCGGTCATCTGGCTGCCGGTAATCCTGTCCAGTGCGATTCTGGGACCCATCGGCACCATGGTATTTAAAATGACCAACAACGCCACCGGTTCCGGAATGGGAACCGCAGGGCTTGTAGGCCAGATCATGACATGGCAGACTATGGTTCCCGCAGAGGGGGCCGTACTCGTAATGGTGAAAATCATTGTGATCCATTTTCTGCTGCCGGGACTTCTGTCCCTGTTCTTCTGCAACTGTATGCGGAAGCTGAACTGGATCAAGAATGGTGATATGAAGCTGGAAGTGTAAAATATTGTCAATCCTATAAAATTTTCATTAACAATCGTCAAAAATGTGACAATCTGACGCTTTTGTGATATACTTGATAAAAGTGGGAAATCTTCCTGCCGGCAGTAAAATACACCTGACAGAGTGTCCTTGAACTGCCACGAATCACGAAAGAGGATGTGAAAAGAATGAGCAGCGCCCTTCATATTACCAATTACGAGGACGTAAACAGCTGGGAAACTCTGATGTTCCTGTACAATGCCGCATTGAAGGAAGTGGGGACCAAGATTGATATTCTGAACGAAGAATTTCAGCACATCCACCGTTATAATCCGATAGAACATGTAAAATCCAGGATTAAAACTCCTGAGAGTATTGTAAAGAAACTGAGGAAGAACGGATATGATTCCAATATCGAGAACATGGTCAAGTATGTAAACGATATTGCAGGTATCCGAATCATCTGTTCTTTCACTTCAGATATTTACCGCATAGCCGACATGATTGCAAAACAGACTGATTTGAAGATACTTTCCCTGAAGGATTACATCAAGAATCCTAAGGAGAGCGGTTATCAGAGTTACCATATGATTGTAACCGTACCCATCTTCCTGTCAGACGGAGTAGTGGAGACCAAGGTGGAAATACAGATCCGCACCATCGCCCAGGACTTCTGGGCAAGCCTGGAGCACAAGATTTATTACAAATTTGAGGGAAATGCTCCGGCCTATATAAGCAGTGAATTACAGGAATGTGCCAAAATAGCATCCCAGCTTGACCGCCGTATGCTGTCCCTGAACGAGGCAATTCAGAAGTGCAGCACCGGTTATGATAATGATTAGACGTCCGGGCCGGCCTTAAAGAGTGCCGGCTGTTAAGAACTATGAAAGAGAGGCCCCTGGCCGCAGATATTCTGCATGCCCGGGGCCATCCTTTTATTTATCAGCTAAAGAGGTTCTTAAAGAACTCTATGATCTTATCAAAAAATCCCTGTACCTTTTCCTGGTTGATATCCAGCTTCAGTCCCAGGTCCTCAATCTTGTTATACAAATCCTTTGCCTGTTCCTTCAGGCTGTCCACGTCCAGATCCAGCCCCTTGATCTTCTCCATCAGATTCACAATAGCCTGTCTGTCCTCAGCGGAAAGATTGATCTCCATCTCATCTGCCGCCTGGTCCACCACGTCACCTATCTCATCCTCTGACATGTTCTGTGCCTCCACGACCTTTTCCTTGACCGCGCCCACAAGCTGCTCTGCCTTCTCGCTGTCTCCCACATTCTCAGCCAGCTTTCCTGTGATGACCAGCTCATTGGTGGCTGTGTCCACATTTTCCTGCTCCACTTTCTCTCCGGTCATGTTCTCGTAGGACTTAATGGCGCCTACAAGAGCTGCTGTCCCTGAGATCTTAAATGGTCCCGCAACTACAATATCCGCATCCTTGATGCCTGCTGTCACCAGGGCGTTCTGGTACATACCGGTGGTACAATAGGAAATGTTGTGAGTTGTCACCTTGATTCCGTTCCCGTCCGTCTTGCCTTCTACCAGTACGGATGAGAGCGCTCTGGAACCAATCACACTCTTGTCCAGATAAGCATCCAGATAGTCGTGTTCATCCTGGTTGGTGATAGTGGCTACCGTATAATTTTTCAGGTCATCCTCTGTAACCCCCAGAAGCTCCAGTACGGTTGCACGCTCCTGCGCATTCAGATCCGCGCCTAATGATACATATGGTTTTTCCAGTTTGGCGTCCTCCCTGTCTGCCAGTACACTGACTGGTGATGCCAGCAGCATGATCCCCGCAGCCAGGAACGCAATTCCTCGTTTCATCATAATCATAACTCCTTTCATTTATCCCCTTGCAGCTCGCAGGATGTCCCTGCTTGCTATTAAGAATAGCACAAATCGCCAAATCCTGCATCTAAAGTTTCTATTAAGTTACTCTTGTTACTGTTCACAATATTTGTATAGTGGGTAAACAAACTGCTTGCCCCAGGCACCAAAAAAGTGGTATGATTACTGTAACAGTAAAAAGATGCGGCATGATCAGCTGCTGCATCACGGAGGATTTTTATGGCAATCGCAAACCAAGAAATGATAAGAGACAACAACCGGCGTCTGGTCCTGGAGTATATCGTAAACAATCCGCCCATTTCCCGCGCTGCCCTGGCCAAGGAGCTGCACCTGACAAAGGCAACCATATCCAATATCGTACAGGAGCTTATGGACCAGAATCTGGTGGCTGAGATAGGGAGCGCCCAGACCGCCCTGGGCAGAAAGCCGATCCTGATGGAATTCCAGAAAAAATGCGGCTATGCCTTCTCCATTGACGTCCATCCCAGACAGATCATCACCCTGACCTCTGATCTGAAAGGTGAGGACTGCCATTTAAGGGAATACCCTTTCCGGGAGGAGGACTGCCTGCTTGAACTACTCCGCCGTATAATAAAGGAGACGATTCCACGGTGTCAGGATGCGCCTTACGGAATCGTGGGAATCTCCATCGGCATATACGGTGTTGTGCGGGATAATGAAATAATATTCACTCCCTATTATCCCCTTCCGGAGCCTCATCTCGGTAAAATACTGGCTGAGGAGTTTGGCATACCGGTCACTGTGGAGAACGAATCCAACCTGTCCGTGCTGGGCGAGTCTGCTTTCCACTATAATTATAAAAACATGATACATCTGAATATCCACGACGGTGTCGGCATGGGTATCCTGATCGATGAACAGCTCTACAAGGGCCGTGACGGCTACGCCGGAGAGTTTGGCCACCCCATCCTGTTTCCCGACGGAAAGCCATGTCCCTGCGGCAATAACGGCTGTTTTGAGCTGTACGCCTCAGAGAGAGCCATACTGAATGAATATGCCGCACGCACACATCAGGATTCTGTCACCATTGACAGCTTTCTGAGAGCTTATCAGGAACTGAAACCTGAGGCGCTGGAAATGATGGATCTGTTTGTAAAATACATGTCCATCGGCATTAATAATATCATCAACACCTTCAATATTGACCTAATCGTGCTGAACAGCTCCTTCTCCAACTATATCCCTGACATCAACCGGCGGATCGTGGCCTATCTGGCTCGCCACCAGAACAGAGACTGCCGCATCATTCCGTCAAAACTGCAGGATACATCAGGACTTATGGGCGGCATACGGCTTGGGGCTGAGCACTTTCTGGATATCAAACATTTGAAAATACGGGTGCCGTTTAGTGACAATTTACGATAATTTTTTACATTCATAAAAGATTCGGTTTTCGTTCATGAATTCTTCACAACTTAAACATGATTTGCACATATTTGGGGAATATACTTATATCATAAAAATAATTCAAAACAAACATTATTTTTATATTTTCTTTTTCATATGTCGGTCGAAAGACCGGCTCTCCTTCCTTTAATATTTATAGAAAAAGCCATCGCCCGGTTTGGATATGTCCGGGCGATGGCTTTTGTTATGAAGAATATTGAACCCTTTCCTCCCCCTGTGATTTGGCTGCG
>OASX01000295.1_pt1 | contig 54367 bp, 55 predicted proteins | sample 1516531 | NCBI WGS metagenome assembly OASX01 (sample SAMEA2579911, study PRJEB22360) | human gut metagenome | biome: human gut; feature: human-associated habitat; material: faeces | place: Denmark | collected 2008/2010
CGCCGCGATTTCTATGACCTTGCCGTGGGTAATGTTCCCTTTGGCCAATACCGGGCAAACGACAAGGCGTACAACAAACTTGGTTTCAGCATCCACAACTATTTCTTCGCCAAGGCTATCGACCAAGTACGTCCGGGCGGCATCGTGGCCTTTGTCACCAGCCGCTACACACTGGACAGCAAGGATTCTTCTGCCCGCAAACACATTGCTGAACGTGCTAATCTGCTGGGTGCTATCCGGCTGCCGAACAGTGCGTTCAAGGCCAACGCCGGAACGGAAGTCGTCAGCGATATTATTTTCCTCCAAAAACGTGACCGCCCTATCGACCATGAGCCGGACTGGGTGCAGCTTGGCAAAACGGAAGATGGCTTTGCCATCAACCAATATTTCGTAGACCACCCGGAGATGGTGCTGGGTGAGCTGACTTCTGAAAGCACCCAGTATGGCCGCGAGGAATGCACCGTGCACCCCATCGAGGGCGCAGTGCTGGCAGACCAGCTTGCCGAAGCGGTACAGCATATTGAGGGGCAGTACACCGAAGTCGAGGTGGAAACACCAGATATTGCGGACGCAGAAAATGAGAAGCAAATTCTCCCGGCAGACCCGGATGTAAAAAATTTCTCCTATACCGTGGTGGACGGTGAAGTGTACTACCGGGAAAATTCCGTCATGACACAAGTGGAGCTTTCCGACACTGCAAAAGGCCGTGTGACCGGGATGGTAGAACTGCGGCAGATTGTCAACGAGTTGATTCAGCAACAGTTGAACGACTACCCGGATGCTGACATCAAGGCCACGCAGGAAAAGCTGAACACCGCCTATGATGCTTTTGCCGCCAAATACGGTTTGCTGAATGACCGCAAGAACGGCAGATTATTTGAGCAGGATTCCTCTTATTATCTGCTGTGTTCTCTGGAAAATCTGGATGAGCAGGGACAGTTCAAAAGCAAGGCGGCAATGTTTACCAAACGGACGATTCGCCCGGAACGCACCGTCACCAGTGCGGATACGCCCACGGAAGCTCTTGCGGTTTCTATCGGAGAGCGTGGCCGGGTAGACTTGCCCTATATGGCAGAGCTGCTCGGCACTCCCGGCGAGTATGAGCGCATCACCAGCGAACTGTCCGGCGTAATCTTCAAAGACCCCGGCGCAGACCCCACCGACACGGAAGCGGGCTGGCAAATGGCGGATGAATACTTGTCCGGCAATGTCCGGGCAAAACTGCGCATAGCACAGCTTGCTGCTGAAACCAACCCGGAGTTTGCAGTCAACGTCACCGCATTGGAAAAGGCGCAGCCGAAAGACCTTGAAGCGTCTGAAATTGATGTGCGGCTGGGTGCAACATGGCTTGCGCCGGAGATCATCCAAAAGTTTATGGCAGAAACTTTCCAGATTCCCTACTATCTGCGTCATGCAGTTAAAGTGAGATATTCTCCCTATACCGCAGAATGGCGCATTGAGGGCAAGTCGGCTATGGGCAGAGACGACATTACCTCCACCGAAACCTATGGCACATCCCGCGCCAATGCCTACAAGATTCTGGAAGATACGCTCAACTTGAAAGATGTGCGCATCTATGATGCCATTGAAGATGAAGAAGGCAGACCGAAGCGCGTCCTGAACAAAACGGACACCATGCTGGCGCAGCAGAAACAGCAGGTAATCAAAGATGCTTTCGCCAACTGGATCTGGCAAGACCCCCAGCGGCGCATTGCACTGGTGAAGCAGTACAACGAACTGTTCAACAGCAACAGACCGCGCGAATACGATGGTTCCCACATCCACTTTGTCGGTATGAACCCGGAAATTTCGCTCCGGGAACACCAGCGTAACGCCATCGCTCATGTGCTTTATGGCGGTAATACGTTGCTTGCACACGAAGTGGGAGCCGGAAAGACGTTTGAGATGGCAGCATCCGCAATGGAAGCCAAACGGCTGGGGCTGTGTCAGAAAAGTCTTTTTGTGGTGCCAAATCATCTGACGGAGCAATGGGCGGCAGAGTTTTTGCACCTATACCCCAATGCCAAGCTGCTGGTGGCTCGAAAAAAGGACTTTGAAACCGCCAATCGCAAAAAATTCTGTGCTAGAATTGCGACTGGGGACTACGATGCGGTCATCATCGGTCATTCACAGTTTGAGCGCATCCCGTTGTCCTATGAGCGTCAAGAACGCATTATTCAGGAGCAGATTGATGAAACGCTTGCCGCCATCAACGAACTGAAAGCCACTGCTGGCGAAAATTTCAGCATCAAGCAGATGGAAAAGACACGCAAAACGCTGGAAACCAAGCTGGAAAAGCTACGCTCCGATGCGAGAAAGGATGATGTTATCACCTTTGAGCAGTTGGGCGTGGATAGGCTTTTTGTGGATGAGAGCCATTTTTACAAGAACCTTTTCCTCACGACAAAAATGCGCAATGTCGCTGGTTTGTCTACAAGTGAAGCGCAAAAATCGAGCGATATGTTCGGAAAGTGCCGCTACTTGGATGAGATCACAGGCGGGCGCGGCGTGGTGTTTGCTACGGGAACGCCCGTGAGCAACTCCATGTCGGAGCTGTACACGGTCATGCGCTATCTGCAATATGGCACACTCCAGCAAAAAGGGCTGACACACTTCGACTGCTGGGCATCTACTTTTGGTGAAACCACCACCGCCATTGAACTTGCCCCGGAGGGTACGGGCTATCGTGCGCGCACCCGATTTGCGAAGTTTTTCAACCTCCCGGAACTGATGTCGATGTTCAAAGAGGTTGCCGACATTAAAACCAGCGATCAGCTTCATCTGCCTGTGCCGGATGCAAAGTTTGAAACCGTGGTAGCGAAACCGTCCGAGATTCAGAAAGAAATGGTGCAGGAGCTGAGCAGACGCGCTGCGAAAATCCACTCCGGCGCGGTGGATGCGTCCGAGGACAATATGCTGTGCGTCACCAACGATGGCCGAAAGATTGGTCTGGATGTTCGCCTGATGAACCCCATCCTGCCGGACGACCCCAACAGCAAACTGAACACCTGTGTTCGGAACGTGCTGCAAATCTGGGCGGATGGCAAGGAGCAAAAGCTGACGCAGCTTCTGTTCTGCGACCTCTCGACACCAAAGAACGATGGCAACTTTAATGTCTACGATGATATTCGCAAGAAATTGGTCGCCGCCGGGGTGCCGGAAAGTGAAGTTGAGTTCATCCACAATGCCGACACCGAAGCAAAAAAGGCCGCATTGTTCTCCAAAGTGCGCTCCGGCGATGTGCGGATTCTGCTTGGCAGCACCGCAAAAATGGGAGCCGGAACGAACGTCCAACAGCGGCTTGCGGCGGTGCATCACTTGGATGTCGGCTGGAAGCCCAGCGACATGACCCAGCGCAACGGACGCATTATCCGGCAGGGCAATATGAATAAGGAAGTCAAGGTGTTCAACTACGTCACAGAGGGAACTTTTGACAGCTACTTGTTCCAAACTTTGGAGAATAAGCAGCGATTTATCAGCCAAATCATGACTTCAAAATCCCCGGTACGCTCTTGCGATGATGTGGACGAACAGGCTTTGTCTTATGCAGAGATCAAGGCATTGTGTGCTGGAAATCCGCTCATCAAGGAAAAGATGGATTTGGATGTGCAGGTGGCGAAACTGAAAGTGCTGAAAGCCGACCACCAAAGCCAGAAGTTCCGTCTGGAAGATAAGCTGCTCACAAAATTCCCGGCTGACATTCAGGAAACGAACGCCTATCTAGCTGGAGTGAAAGCGGATGCAGAAGTTGCCGCCGCCCATCCGCAGGAAAAGGAGGGCTTCTGCGGTATTATCATCAAGGGCGTGACCTACAATGAGAAAAAAACTGCTGGCGAACGCCTTCTCCTCGCTTGCTCCGAACTGCCCAACAGTGAGGAAAAAGTGATCGGCAGCTACCGTGGCTTTGAACTGTCCCTGCGCTTCGACACCTATCACAGCGAGTATCAGGCTCTTTTGAAAGGCCAGCGGAAATACCCGGTAGCACTGGGCAAAGACCCTCTTGGCTGCATCATCCGGCTGGATAATTCGCTGAACAATTTCCCGGAACGAATCACTTCTGCCGAAAACGAACTGGCTACCCTGAAACAACAGCAAGAGGCGGCGCAAATCGAAGTGGAAAAGCCATTCCCACAGGAAGAAGAACTGGCTGAAAAGTCGGCTCGCCTTGCGGAGCTGAACGCACAGTTAGATATGGATGAAAAAGGTCACGAGCCGGAACAGGATGAGGAAGAACAGGAGGACGAACCTCGCCGCCCCTCGGTGCTGGCAGCTCTGGAAGAAAAGGCGGACAAGACAGAAACCGTTAAGCCGTTCAAAAGTTTTCTGGACAAGGATGGTGATGCACGATGAGGGAAAAACGAGATGAAATTCTTATCCTGCGCATCACAAAATCAGAAAAAAGCCGCATTTATGAAAAGATGTTGAGCATGGGCATCCGTAGTCTAAGCGCATATATCCGTAAAATGGCTCTGGATGGCTATTGCCTGCATCTTGATTTGCAGGAATTGCGCCGTATGGCCTACCTCTTGCAAATGTGCAGTACGAACTTGAACCAATATGCCAAACGCGCCAACGAGTGCGGTCAGGTTTACGCTGCTGACGTAGAGGATTTGCGCACCCGGTTGGACGAGCTAATCGACATTGGCAAGCAGATTCTTTCTCGATTGGCTGACCTCTGATTTTTACCCCACGGCATTGCTGTGGGGTTACATAATGTATCGGCATCGTTGACACGGTGCCTATGCTCCTGTATATTAAGGCCAGAAACAGAAAGGCGGTGCTACTGATGAGGCTCGTATTTAGAATCATACTTTTCCCAATCTACCTGTTTGCGGCTTTTATGGCTCTGATGCTGAAATGGACGCTCAACTTATCAGCTTTTGTTCTTGCGCTGCCGATGCTCTATATCTTCGGCTGCGGTCTGTATACTTTGTACTGCCATGAGTGGATGCAGTTCCTGATCCTACTGGCGGCAGAGTTCGGATGCTTTGTTCTGGTCTTTGCCGGAACTGCCATTGTGGAAGCTGCAGAACGGTTCAGCGGCTGGCTGGCCGGATTAGGAGGTACGAATGAATAAAGAAATAATGACCGACTACTATCGGAATAATCCGAAAGACATTCTGAACGAACAGCTTGCAGACGACAAACCGTACCATGCGCTGATTCAGAAGAAAATCGCAGCGGAAAACGCTTTGCGCTCCCTTATCAGCGAAGAAGCATGGAAACGCTATCTCAATCTGGATTCTGTCTGCAATGAATTAGAAGATATTCGGCTGGAGACCATGTACCTTGCCGGAGCCGCCGATTATGAGAGATTTTTCAAGTAAGAGTGCCGCCGTTGTGCGGCATTTTTCTTTTATAGGGGGTGATGGAATTGGCTGCAACACGTTTGATCGCTATGCGCAAAAATAAAGGAAAATCCATTGCCGCCTGTCTGCATGACCACACCAGTTATATCCAGAACCCGGACAAGACTGAACAGGGCGAACTTGTCAGCAGCTACCAGTGCAGCCCTTTGACAGTGGACGAAGAATTTATGCTGACAAAACGGCTTTATGAGCAGACCACCGGGCGCAGGCAGAAAAGTGATGTGATCGCCTATCAAGTGCGGCAGTCTTTCAGACCGGGAGAAGTGACACCTGAAGAAGCCAACCGCATTGGCTACGAATTTGCTGAGCGTTTTTTGAAAGGCAAACACGCCTTTATTGTTGCAACTCACACTGACCGGGCGCACATCCACAATCATATTATTTATAATTCGACTGCGCTGGATGGCACACGGAAATTCCGGGATTTCTTTTTCTCTGCACTGGCTGTCCAACGGTTAAGTGACCTGATTTGTCTGGAGCATCAGCTTTCTGTTATCCAGAAAAAGCCTTACCGGGAGCGGCAGAAGCGCATCCTCTACCCACCCAAAGAGAGCAACCGCGACAAGCTCTGTGCAGTGATCGACAACATTCTGCTGCACGACAAGCCCAAAGATTTTGCTGCGTTTCTGGATTCGTTGGAACAGCAGGGATATGAGGTCAAGCGCGGCAAGCATCCTTCAGTGAAAGGCAAAGGGCAGCGGCGATTTATCCGATTTCGCACATTGGGAGCCGGATACACCGAGGAAGAAATCAGAGCGGTGCTGGATGGCAAAGCTGAACACCAGCCACATCCTAAACAGCCCTTGCCTGAAAAGAAGTTCGGTCTGCTGATGGACATTCCTGCGAAAATGGCCGAGGGCAAAACCAGTGGATATAAAAAATGGGCAACAAAGTTCAACTTGAAAGAAATGTCCAAGACACTGCTCTACTTGCAGGAAAAGAAAATTGACAGTGCGGACGAACTTCGGGAACGTGCAGCGGCGGCAACAGAACGGTATCACACGCTGGGCGATTCCATCAAAGCGGCAGAGAAGCGCATGGGGGAAATCGCTGTCCTGCGGGCACACATCGTCAATTACGCAAAGACCCGCGATGTGTACGCCGCCTATCGCAAGGCCGGATACAGCAAAAAGTTTCTGGAAGCACACCGGGAAGAAATCAAACTCCACAAGGCTGCGAAAGCCGCCTTTGACGAAGCGGACTTAAAAAAGTTGCCCAAGGTAAAAGATTTGAACGTAGAATATTCCGAACTGCTCTCCCAAAAGAAAGCAGCGTACCCGGAGTATCGCAAAGCCAAAGAAGAAATGCAGGAACTGGTTCGCGCACAGAAAAATGTGGAACGGTTCTTTGCAGAAGAAAAGCAGACGCACGGAACAGAACAGGTGCGTTAATGCTGGACTGCCGGAGCTGACGATCGTGTCGGTTCCCGGCAGTCTTTTTTTGTCTTATAATCCCTATGGTGATGCACTGTTTCTTTCGATTGTGTATACAAGGAACGGCAACAGGTATTCTAAAGAGTGTAAACAACTCGATAGGATGAGGTTGCTCTATGAAAGAATTATTTGGACAGCGATTACGGGAACAGCGTTTGAAACATCATTTGACGTTGGAGCAAGTAGCAGAAAAAGCAGACCTTTCTGCCAACTATATCGGGATGGTGGAGCGAGGACTAAAGGAACCGGGGCTTGCAACCATTGTCAAAATCTTGAATGCCCTGAATATTTCAGCAGACGAACTTTTGTGCGATCTGGTTCCAAGTGCATCTCATGTGACCGATGATGAAATCAGCAAGCGGCTTGAAGGACTGACCCCTATGCAGAAGAAAGTGGCACTTGACCTTCTGGACACCTATATCACCAATCTGCCTTACCTCACCAAAGAAGAATAATCCTGCGGCAACTCTGGCGCACCAGCTTGATTTTGGCTGGTGCGCTTTTCTTTTGCAATTCTTTAGGCTATAATGTTTCTTATGAGATGTATTCATTCCCAAAGAATTGATTTCGAGGTGAACAAGATGCGAGAACCGCGATACAGTATCCTTTCCGACATCAACGATGGAATCGACCGTGCCAAGCAAGGCAAGCTGGCTCTGTACTGGCAGCGGAACATTGAACACGAATACCGCTGCAAAAAAGTGACCCCGGCAGAGCAGCAAGCCTACACAGACTTGCAGGACGTTCTTGCTGCCGTTCCGCAGTGGAGCGATGAGGAAGAACTGCGCTCCGGCATGGAGGGTATCGGTGGCCGCGTCTGGTTCTGTTACTTCTGGGAAGAACATGATTCGATGGTACAGCTTACTGAAGATTGCAGCGGCAAGTTTACGGTTGCTTACGTTCTGGATTCGGATGTCACCCCAGAGGTGCGAAAGGCGGCTGCACAGCACGTACAACAGCAGCTTGCTGAATGTATGCAGGAGTGGGATGTTCCGCTTATGAAATCGGCTATTCCAGAAAAAGATAAATACGAATATTTAGATGAAGCGGCATCCCATTTGATGCAAGTCTTCAATGACCCGGAGAGCATCACCGGGTAAAAAGCGTTCCGCAGGAATGCGCAGCCTGCATCGGAACGGTGCAGAGTGAAAGGGTTTGGGGTGTCCCCAACAAGCATTTTGCAGCGCAAAATAGGCATTTGTATAGACGAATGCACTGCTTGCGCGTGCGCTCTGCGTATCTTTTCAGTCCATAATCCAAAATTTTCAGATTAGAGAAAGAAATACCTGTGCCAACTTTGGAATGATTGACCATGAATATGTCCTGTGCTATGGTGATATGAAAATGAAATAGGTGCAAGCCTGCTGCACCTGTTTCCCCTTGTGTTATTCCATACCCAGCAACCATGCTGGAGTGACTTTCAATATCTTGGAGAGTTCGCAAATCTCATAATCGGTTACAAAGCGTGTTCCGATTTCAATGCGGCTAATTGAATCGCGCTCCACATCAACACCTGCTAGTTTGAGTTGAACTGCAAGATTTGTTTGCGTTAAATGGAGCTTTGTTCGAGCTTCCCGTATTCGTTCTCCACTGATGTTTTTCTTTCCAGCATAGTCATATATCTTCATGCGTCAGTCTCGCTTTATGCTAATAATCAGCATTTTTCTTGACTTTAACATATTGATGATGGATAATTGTGCTAAAGATACGAATTGCGAAAATAATATTGACAATGAGGAGGGCTTCGCGGTATGGTTAAGCAATGTAAAGAAAAGTCACGGAGGTTTAATTGTACTGTGAATGTTGTAATCCTTGATGATGAATTGGCATTTGCTGAGATGCTTGATAAGCAGATAGAGATACACTGTATAAAGAAGGACTGGCTGTATGAAAGTCAGATATATACATCTGGAAGAGAGCTACTAGAAAAAGATTTATCAAGAGTACAAATCGTATTTCTTGATATTGATATGCCTGAACAAAGCGGATTGGATATAGCAAAAATCCTCAGGGAACACTATCCTGAACTGATTTTGGTATTTGTAACTGCTTTTATAGAGTATGCACCTGCCGGATATAAAGTCGATGCATTTCGCTACTTGCTTAAGCCCCAGTTAGGTGAGGAACTTCCATGTTGTATGGATTCTATACAAGAAAAATTATATGAAAGTAAAAGCTGCGTTCTAGTTCGATTAAAAAATCGAATTGAAAAAGTTTCAATTAAAAGTATTTTATATGTAGAAGGAACTTCCCAACGAAGGGTTCATATTTTTTTGACAACGGGCGATTTATTGGAGTGTCTGGGAAAGCTTGAGGAATATGATGAACTTCTCTCTGGAAATGGTTTTGTGCGGCTACAGAAAAGTTTTTTAGCAAACATGCAGTACATCGACAGGATTGCAAGTTACAACGCTTATCTTCAAAACGGTATGGCTATAAAAGTTTCTGAAAAGAATTATAAAGAAATTTGCAAAAAATTTTTACTCTGGAAAGGCACACATTTATGACAAATTTGATTTTGATTTTGAGCAATCACTTATTGGTTGCTCTCGAAATTATTGTATTGATGTTCTTTGCTACCGTATTTTTTCAAAAGAGACTTAGCAGAATACAATTTTGGGCATCTATAAGTTTGTTGATTTTGGGTAATATCATTACATTGATTTTTTGGGATAAAATTTTCTGGTTAAAGGTATTCGTCCTTGTTACACTCGACGCATTATGGCTAAAAAGTGCATATATAGACACCTTTATCCAAAGTGTTGGAATGGCAATTGGATTTTATTCTTTCGTTAATGTATGGGATGTAATCGTTCTTTTGCTACTTTCCACTGTATCTAAGCGTTCGGTCTCCTCATATATGGAAAATCCAGTGGAATATTATTTAATTTGTTATGGGATGAAGTGCTTTGAACTGTTATTTGTTGTGATGATTGGATTATTAGCGAAAAAGCGGTTTCATTTCAGAAATGCGCAGTGGCAAGATTGGCTTCGTACAATGTTGTTCCCATTAACAACGGCCTTATGCTCGGTTATATTCTTTCATATTTATGAATCCGAGCCAAGTGTTGGTTTTGGATTGCTACTCTGTGAATTTATTCTTTTGCTTTTTGATGTAGTTGCGATTTGGATACTAGACTATTTAGATCGACAACAAATCGCAATTCAAGATAATATCATTTTACGTCGTAGTATCAAACAAGAAAAAGAAAGCATGGAAGCACTTGTGGAGGCCTATTCGGAGCAACGAAAGAAAACTCATGATTTTCAGAATCAGCTTTCAATAATTTACGGTCTGGCTTTACAAGAAGTACCAAATGGAAAAGTTGTGCAGTATGTAAGGTCGTTACTAAAAAAAGAAACGATTCCTATATTAGTTACTAAGACTGGTCGAAACGTAGTTGATATTCTTCTTACGCAAAAGCACTCAGTTGCAGTAAAAAATGAGATTGATTTCCAGTTCCAACTTGATGATCTTTCCGGATTTCCGTTGTCTGATGAAGACTTGATTGTCGTTTTATCGAATCTCATTGACAACGCATTAAATGCATGCAAAGAAATTCCGGATTCTAGAAATCGAACAATACTTTTGAAAATGCGAACAACAGAAGTTGCTGGTTTTTTATATCTTGAGAATAGTACTGCACGGGATGTTGAAATTCGTGATAATCGCATCGTTTTGAGAGAGACAGGTTCACTTGAACATGGATATGGTTTAAAAAACGTTATGGCCGTTCTCGATTGCATGGATGCGCTTTACGTTTTTGATTATCGCCAATCAGAGCATTTGCTTTCTTTTTCTGCACAGTTTTCAATTGTTCCCTAATAATACCGCCTATTTATTGCTTTTAGTAATTGATAGGCGGTATTACTTTGTCTTTTGTAGAAAAACATGTATCCGTTTTACTGCAAAAGCTATGGCTTTTACTGTAAAAATGAAAACTTAGCAGTTGTTTGTGATATAGTAAAGAAAAAATAGGACATTTCAGCAAAGATTGGAGAAATTATTGTGAAGGCTTCGGTTAATGACTACTTTAGGCAGAATAAAGTTAGGATACTATTGTTTGGACTTTTTACGGCTTTTGTATCATTTCTTGCACCACTAAAAAGCTTTCAACTCAAATGGTTGATTGATTCGTCCTCGAAGAATGAAGCATTCGCATATCTTGGGCTGGTGTTCACTATCACTTTTGCAAGCTGGCTGTTTGAACTTCTCAGCCGTCGCTCTTTTACAAAGCTGGCCTGTGGTGCGGTAGAGCAGGTTCGTAATCAGGTTATGGAGTGTGTTCTGCACCGTTCTGTCGCACAATATAATAATGAGAGTGATGCCGTTTATCTCTCGCTCCTAACGACTGACCTGCGGACACTGTATGATGACTATTATATGTCGATTTTTAATGTAGTGTTCTGGGGCGGTATTATGCTCTGCGCCCTTGGACTATACTTGTATATTAGTCCCATTCTGTTGGTGGCAATCCTACTTGTGACAATTCCTCCACTAGTTCTACCCCGGATAATGAACGACCAGCTGACCCATGCTCGGAACAAGTTTTCGGCTCAAATGGCGGAATACACTGGTCAACTGAAAGAGCTTATGGGCGGTTTTGAGTTGATTCGAGCCTTTTTGCGAGAAGATTCTTATGATAATCAGCATCGTGTTGCATCCCACAAAGCCGCTGAAAGTGAATTGACATATCAACAGAGTCTGAATTCGGTCATTGTAAACACTTCACTAATTAGTAACCTGATTTTTCCTATTGTATTGTTGATCGGTTTGTTGCTTGTATTCGATGGAAGAATTACCATCGGTACAATGTCTACTGCCGCAAGTATGGCAAATTTTGTAATTACGCCCTGTCACCAAATTGCACAATGCTATGCTAAGATTAAGTCCTCGTATGGAATCCGCACTCGGCTGGAAAATGCTATGTCTAACAGTGTGGAAACGCCCCACGGTGAGACCATTGATACCATCGACTATCTAACTTGTGAAAATGTCCGATTTACTTATCCTGAAGCATCGAAACCGATATTGAACGGCGCAACACTTTCTATCAATGGACAACAAAAAGTCGCAATTGTAGGTGAAAGTGGTTGTGGCAAATCAACACTGGCAAAACTGCTATTTCAGTATTACCCGGATTATACTGGTAACATCCTATTCAATGGCCGACAGGTGCGTGAGATTAGCCGACAGAATTTTTATAAGCATGTCGGTTACATCGCTCAGTCTGCCTATTTATTCAATGATACCATTCGAAACAATATTTGTCTTCTGGAAAGTTTTTCAGATGGACAACTTCGACATGCGATTAATTCCGCTGGGTTGACCGAATGGATTGCTTCTCTGCCTGACGGTTTGGACACTATGATTAGTGAAAACGGTAAGAATCTGTCTGGTGGCCAGCGGCAGCGTATTGGCATCGCACGGTTGACTCTACGAAAATATGACCTTATTATTGCTGATGAAATCACCGCTAGCCTTGACCCAGAGACTTCCCAACAAGTAATGGACAATTTGCTTACTATGTCGTGTATGGTAATTGCCATCACTCATGATGTCTCCGATACGTTTATGCAAAGGTTCGATAAAATTTATCAGATTAGCTCTGGAATTATAACCTCTGAACAAAGAGGTGTTTAGTGGTAGGAGTTTGTATATGGATGAAAAAATTTTGAGAGAAACCTTTGATCATAATTTAAATGAAAGCTTTCGACTGAAACAACTGGAGAATGGTCTTAGTGTATTTACAGTAATAAAAACCACACAAACAAACTTAGTGACCAAATCCATGGAAAAACCATTGTTTGCCCATATTCGGGTAACAAGCCGTTGCAATTTGAAATGCGCATATTGCTATGCTGAGGATGAAACAACATCGACGGATATGACAGATGAAAGTATTTTAAGTGTTGTCAAGATGTGCCATATTCATGGAATTCTCTGCATTACATGGACAGGTGGAGAACCACTTATTCGAGATGATTTTTATGATGTTATAAGTCTGGCATATAATTATGGGATTAAGCAGACGATTTTAACCAATGGAACATTACTGGAAAGAGTGCATAGAGAAAAGTGGCCAAAGGATAATATTAATTTTCAAGTGAGTCTAAACGAGGTTTGGATAAAGTTTGAAGAAGCAAAAGAAAGTATCTACAATGCCCGAAAATTAATAGAGTGGGGTTATGATGTTGTTTTGACAATAATGCTTGAGCCTGTTCCGATCAAGCAATATATGAAGTTAATTGATTTTTTAATAAAAGTAGGAATAAAAACTATTCGTTTTGGTTTTAAAGTTCCTGCCGGACTAGGTTCGCAAGATGGTAGCATAACTACTTATGAAATGCGCATTAAGGACCAGTTGCCAGAACTGATGTCGTTAAAGCAAAACTATAAGAATGAAATTAATATATCGTATCAGTTCGAGAAGAAATCTTATCATGAAACGGGGCTTCCCAGAAGATTTATAATGTGTGAAGCAGGAACAACAGAGATTTATATCGATAATAATGGCGATGTGTACCCCTGTCCGATGCTGAAATCTTTGAAAAAACTATATTGTGGAAATATATTTCATAATACATGGGAAGAAATATGGGATGCACCTGCAATGGAACTTCTTAGAAAAATTCCTGATTGTAGAGATTGCACATACAATTGTGGTGTTTGGTGTCGTGCCTTGAAATTTTTTATGGACGGCAATTTATATGGAAAGTCTAGATATTGTTTGAAAGAGTTGAATGTTTAATATGGAGTTTTCAAAGTACAATATTGTTGTTAATGATTACCCTCAAAAAGACTATTCGATGATTTATAATCTTTTTACACATAAGATAATATGTGTAAAAGGAACTTCGGAAGAGTGGTCTACAAAACTTCGTAATAAAATGATTAGTCAAGGATTTTTAGTTGACAATCAGGTTGCTCAACAAAATGAGGTCTTGAGATACTATCAAAGCGAAGTTGAAAGTGCACATGAATTGACCATAATGCTAATTCTTACAAGAAAATGCAATTGCAAATGTGTTTACTGCTATGAAGATCAGCAGATGGCTCAATTTGATGATATGACAGATAGCTCATTCATTGTGACATCTATTATAAATCTTATGCAGCAACTTTTAACTTCAAATTTGAAAATCATTTTTTATGGGGGAGAACCATTATTACAAAAGAATGTCATTTATCAAATATCGCGAGCATTGTATAATCGATTGAAAGAAAGGTATTCCTTTTCAATTGTCACAAATGGAACGCGAATTAAAAAGGAAGATTTTATTCTTTGGAAAGATATAGGATTAAAGGCGATAAAGGTTACTTTAGATGGTAATGAAAAATCTCATAATAATAGAAGACCTTATAAAGATGGAACAGGTTCATACTGTGATATTGTTAAAAATTTATCCGCAATAAAAGACTATACACACATTGTTCTAAATGTTGTGCTGGACTATTCTATCGAAGGCCTTCCAGAGCTTATTAATGATTTGAGGCAAAATGGAATTGAACCTGAGGTTTCATTGTGTGTAAAAGAGCCCAATGATTACTCCCCGGAGGAAAAAGCAACTTTGGTCTTGAAAAATGCAGAACTTTTAGCCGCCATGGGTGTATATCAAAGCACAAAAATTGGATTTGATCACGGAATAATCTGTATGGGAAAAAACACACATACTTTTGGGATTGACGGAAAAGGCACAGTATATCGTTGTAATGGAGACTTTGGCTCAGTTATAGGTACTCTCTCAAGTGAAATTATAAAGCCTGTTGTTCCTGTCAAGCCAATGTGTATTCAATGCAGATATCTCCCAATATGTTTTGGTGGTTGTTTGTATAAATATCGTTGTGAATATGACTATTTTGATAGAGTTATCCCCGGCCTTATTAAAGTTTATACAAAAAGAGCAAAATAGTCTACTTTATGGAAATAAAAGGAAGTTCCTTTTATTTTAATATTACCGGATTTTACGGTGGAAAGGAGAATTTTCATGGAAAACGAAGTTAAGAACGAACGTACCTATGCGGAAGTCGAAGCAGAAGAAATCGTTGTCGAAATGTCTGGCTGCAGTGCAAATGCCGCAAACAACTACTATGGCGTTGTTTGATTCAATGGCATAAAAGTAGGGTCAAGGACGTGTTTTGGAGCCTTGACCCTACTTTTTTAATAGTGAGTTGTTTTTCGTGGAAAAACAAACATCCATTTTACTGTAAAACATATGGCTTTCACAGCAAAACTTACACACAATCGAATATTTGTGGTATAGTTTTAAACAGGTGGATGTAATGCTACAAGAATTTTCTGAAAAATTAACTGCTTTTTTTATTCAATCTAATATTATTGATGAATCGAATAGAGCGTGGTGTCAGTATATTATTGAAAAGAAAATTATGCAAGCGTTCTTTTTAATCATCGCATCTCTTATTGCACTTCTATATAACCGGATCTTTGAAGTGTTATCTTTCGGGCTGTTTTTTTGCTCAATTAGAAAGCGTACAGGTGGATGGCATGCACCATATCCATGGTTGTGTTTGATGTTGAGTGGATTGATACTTCTATTGGTTGCTAAGATTTTAATTCCGATAACTTTGTGCACGAGTTTGTTTTACACTTTTTTGTTTAATAACATATTACTCTGCATCCTCTTATTTATAAAGCCATCATACCCTTGGCAACTTCACTTTTGCAAAGAAGAAAAAGAAGCGAATTTACAAAAAAGAAATGTTCTTATTTTACTCTTTTTGATTCTTAATCTAATCTTTTTAATTTTGAGATATAGAAATGTGCTAAGCAGTATGCTTTGGGCGTTGATCTTTTCTATTGGGTTACTTCAAGTTGAAGTTGCTATAAATGGAAAAGGAGGTGAGCAAAATGAAAAAAATTGAATCTATAGCAAAAGAAATTTTATTGTATATGATTGACCTAGAACGTTATGGTTGGCCACCATCATGTACGGGCATTGTATACCAGCCGGAAAGACCCTACGCTATTAAGCAGCAAACGGATAACAAATCCCTTAAGAGTACAGATTAAAAAGGCGTCTTAAATGGTACTCTTGAAAATCGTATGAAAGGATTGAGTTATATGAATGTTTTATAAACACAAATGCCGCTTACTTTGTTTTGTAATAGTGATACTTTATGCTATTGCATTTATTCCAATGGCATCGGCTGAAAACTATAAGAACACTCAATACAAGGTCTACTCACCAACATTTCCTAATGCATATATTCTAACAGAAGTTGCCCCTAAAGTGCAATTAGCTGGTTCTTGAAAAACAGATTTGGGAACAATTTCTGCTACTGTTTTTGTTGAAGAAACGTATGGGTATGTTGATGGAAAACTTGCTGTGATTAATAGCAGGCTACTGTCTCGTGAAGAAGTAGAAGCTGTTGGTGTCGATAATTTCGATGACATTAATAGTCTAGCTGTTCCCCAAGCAGCTACAAATAAAAAGGGAAAGCTCACTCTTACGTTTTCTGGAACATACAGCACTTCTGGAAATAGTGTTTCTTGTGATCTAAGTGGAAACGCTCATTGGAGCGGCTGGGACACACTTGGTGGTAATTCTAATATGCCAGCAGCAGGTGAAGACTATATTGGTGTCACATGGGCGGGTGAATTTAGCGAAAAAACAAAAAAGGCATCTGGTACAGCTAATAATGGAAGTGCCATTACAGTTCGTTCAGTAGACTCGTCCGCAAATAGTGGACGTGTATGGGCTTTTGATGATTTGATTTATTGAAACAAAATTAATTATTACGCTCAGGACATCAATTTGGCAATGACTCTTAGTAAAGTAACAATGACTGGTCAAGGAAATAAAGCAGAGGCAGTTTTGAAGTACATCCATACATATCAAAGTGCATCTGGAAGCATTTCGATTACGCCGGGAGCTAGTGGTGTATCGGGAAGCTTTAGTTTATCGTCTGTTAAAAATCAGTGGTCACTTGTATGTACAGTTTCTGGTATTCTGTATTAATGGCGAGAATTTTTACAAAATCTAATGTCTCAGTAACATTGTTGTAGTTTGGAAAAAGGGGGCTGTTACAAAACAAAAATGCAATAGCAACTTGCACAAAAATAGTGCAAAATTAGAAACCCGGAGCCATTTTTGAGCCGTTTTGGTTCTGAAAAGATTCCGGGTTTTGTGTAATATTTTTTTGGAAGCTATTTTGCAACAGACCTTTCCATTTTTTGGTCAATTGTATGATTTTAGGCTAAAGCCATCATAGGAGATAGTTGATGAAAAAAGCAAAGTCCCAATTTCTAATTTTAATGGTTACTATTGCTTGCGTTCTTTATATTTGCAAACTAAACAATAGAACTCCATTTGAAACTATGCAATATTATTCAAATGATGTCGCAGAACTTCTTTTTGAAGAACCGACAGATGGTAATTTAGAGGTTGTATTCTACTTAGATGATAACGGAAATATCTGGTGTTCGATTCTCCGAAAGCAATTGCTTGGATATCATATTTTGAGAATTAGTGGTGCAATAAGCCCAAAGTCAACTAGTACTACCGGTATTACTAGTTCATTTCAAAGCCACCAAAAAATCTTATGGGTAAATTGGAGAATAGTAACAGATAGCACTGTTCAAGCCGTTGCTTTCGGTGAAAGCAAAATGAATATGACGAAAATCACCCCATATGGATATAGAATTTGCTGGTTGATTGGTGAAGGACCAATCGAGACGCTTGATGAGGTCTACACAGAAATCAAGTAATTAGAAGTATATGGCAAATTTACTATATGTCTATTATAATTTTCATAACTATTGCAGCATTGGAAAGGTAGAGTGAATGGTTGGTGCAGAATGTTTCGGACACAATTACGTCCTGCAGTAAAGCGTGGAACGGGCCTATCTACGAAATATCCGATCCCTTTTCGGTTGTGGAGTCTGGTGAACGCGAACCGGCTGTACCTTAACGTGCTGTAAACAGGATTTTGTTTTCTTACTACAGGTAGCAACAAGGAATTTTCCCTTTTACTATCATGGAGAAGGTACGATATATCTCCATGCTCCGCCCACATTGCCATGATCGACAACGAAAGGACGAAGGATTATGAAAAGAAGATTGATTGAGTATGAACCCAGCCCCGGCAACCAAGTTGTGATTCGCCGCCGACTGTATTCTTGCGCTCTGACCCTGTGGTGTGGCCTGTGGCTGCATTACTCTGTGGTCGGAGGGCTGGCTTATGTACTTTGATTCTTATGCAACTGGTAAACGTATTCAACAACTGCGCAAGGCGAATGGCATGACGCAGGAAGAACTGGCAATCAAGTTGAATATCAGTGACCGCCATCTCCGCAATCTTGAGCGAGGGGAAGAAGCACCGTCGATTGACCTTTTTGTTGAAATCAAAACGATTTTTAACAGTACACTCGACTATTTGATTTTGGGAAGTACACCTTCTGAGCAAGAAGAGCTGATGAAAAAACGGCTTTGCGCAAAACTACACCGTATCGCGCGTAGTTTAGATACGATTGCGGACGATTTATAATCACATAGAATTGCCCTTCTGGACAGGTGGCTTATAGAAGCCGCAGCCCGGAAGGGCTTTTTTCTTTGGAAAAATTTCAAACTGATTTTTCAAAACTTGTAAAATTGAAATGAACGAAAATAGGATTGTTTTTGCACAAAACCGGAAGTAATAGTTCCGGTTTTCGATGCAAAAAGCGGAACTATTACTTCCTAAAAATGTATTTAGTTTTCAGATACACTATGGTCACAGCAAGGGCAACACCCCAAACAAAGGGAAAGCCCGAAACTGTAAGGCGTACCTTGAAAACTGAATATCATTCCCTCGGACAAAACAATGAAACTTCCGTAACTCGCGGCCCGGTCATAAAGAAGGCGGGGTGGCTGAAATGCCAATGAGAGTGTGGGTGAAATTCCCCATTTACCGAGGTGTATTCCAACTCCACTGGGCGTCGAGGACAAATAGGGTGGAAAACTTAAAACCAAATTTCAAAGCCCACTCCCTGATTTAAGGAAGTGGGCTTTTTCCATACCGAATATTCACAATAACGATACAGAGGTAATGATTATGAACCGTACTTTTGACCGTAAGCATCACGATGAAAGCACTCTTACGACTCTCTGCCCCCGTTGCTTGGAAGCGTTCCGCAATGCTCGCGGCATCCGCGTCCGCCGTACCGACCCCAATCAGCAGGTTAAAGAACCCTGCACTTACTGCCAGACTCGCTTTGGATTTGACTATTACATCCAGCCTAGCAGCCCCAAGGCCATTTATATGAAGAAAGGGCATTTTGATGATGAAGCTGACTGCGCTTAAAATCGACCCAGAATTTCAGGGTAAAATTCCACCTCTGACTTTTGAAGAGCTGGAACAGCTTGAAAAGAACATCGTCAACGATGGGAAAGTTATCAATCCCATCATCGTCTGGAAAGGGTTGGTTGTTGACGGTCATAACCGTTATGCGATTCTCCAGAAGCACCCAGACATTCCCTACACTATCCACGAGAAGGAATTTGCAGATCGCTTTGAAGCAATTATCTGGATTTGCAAAAATCAACTGGGGCGGCGTAACCTCACACCAGAACAGAAAAAATACCTTGCTGGAATCCGTTACCAGTCTGAAAAGAAAAAGGATGGAGGAAACGGTAATAATCAGCATGGCGTATTTTCAAAGGAGGAACTTGACAAAAATTGTCAAGTTCCTCCGAACGAATCAACCCGAAAACGTCTTGCTAAAGAACTAAATGTAAGCGAGGGGTATATCCAATTTGCTGAAAGTTTTAGCAAAGGCGTGGATGCGGCAGAAGAAATCTCTCCCGGAAGTCGCCAAAAGATTTTGTCTGGTAAGGTAAAAGGCACGGCCAAGGATATTATGACCCTTGCCAGAATTCCCCCAGAAGAACGTCCTGCACTGGTTGAAAAAATTTGTGTTCCAAAGGAATCGAAAAAATCGGCCAGTAAATCCACATCTAAACCGAAAAAGGTGAAAAATCAAAAGTCACTGGCTGCTGTGGAGGAGGCATCTTACAAAACCGAAATCCCAATACCAAGAATGGAGGACTCTTCTAATCCTCAAAAACCTTTAACCGAACTGCAAACCATCCGCGTACTGTCCGATAAGATGGAATCTGTCGAGCAAGTGGCTGATGCAGAAGGGATGCTCAGTGAAGTGGAATCAGCTGCGAGTACGATGATTTACCGCCTTGATGTTTGCTTTGAGCACTATCCGGAATTTCTCAAAAATCCGCACATTCGTCAGAAGGTCGTTGAACTTTTACAGAAAGCAAAAAAGTATATCGTAAAACTGGAAGGAGAATTTGCCTATGACTAAACTCGTTCATCATGAAATGGTTATTAACAGCAAGTTTCTGGAAGTGCCGCGCAGCTACTACCAGCGGCATCTTAACGCCAACCGTGTCAAGCGCATCGCTGCCGAGTTTGATGAGCGCATTGCCAATGCGCCCAAGGTCAGCTATCGTGACGGTCACTACTACGTTTTCGACGGCCAGCATACCATCGCGGCTCGCAAGTTGCGGAACAACAACTGTGACCTCAACATTGTCTGCAAGGTATATTCCGGTCTGACAGAACAGCAGGAGGCCCTTCTGTTTGCACAGCAGACGGGTGTTTCTGCCCCTCTCACAGCAGGCGCGAAAATGCGCGCTAAAATCTACGGCGGCGACCCGGAAGCCATCGCTTTCCAGAGTGCCACCCAGCGCGCTGGTTTTGAACTGAGCTTTACCCAGAGCCATGCAAAGTGGAGAATCGCCTGCATCGCCACGGCATTTGGCGAATATCGGCAGCACGGTGAGCGCGTTTACACCGATGCTCTTCGTGTGCTGGCGGAGGCATGGGAAGGGGATATTGACTCCCTTCGTTCGGAAGTGTTGCAGGGCGTGACCTGCTTTGTTGCTCTTTACGACCATGAATATGACCTGATTCGGCTGATTCGTCAGCTCCAGCGTACCAGCCCAATCGCAATCTATCGCAGCGGACAGGCCATGAGCGGCCCGAACCATCAGAAGTATATGCTTCAGGTTTTGAAAGTCTACAATGGCTCCAGCCGTACAAAGAGCCTTCCCATCAAACAGTGACAATATTTCCTGCTCATGGCAAATTTCCTTTCTCACCGCAAGAGCCGCCTACAAGGGCGGCTTTTGCCTACATAGCGAAAAAGGGGGGTGACCGCTATCGTTTATGTGACTAAGAATTTTGGCTTTCGCCGCGGCGAGATTTATTTTGCAGACCTTGACCCGCATTATGGTTCGGAGCAGGGCGGCAAACGTCCAGTCATTATTATTCAAAATGATGTTGGAAACAAATTTGCTCCGACCGTGATTGTGGCGGCTGTTACTTCGCGTGTTTCAAAAAAGTCCAATCAGCCCACCCATGTTCTAATCGACAAAAATCCGGCACTTAGCCGACCGTCAGTCGTGCTGCTGGAGCAGATTTTCACGATAGATAAAGAGCGAATCAACAATTTCATGGGGATGACAAGTGAATGGGAGATGAAGCAAATCGAAGAGGCATTATTAAGAAGTCTTGGAATAAACAAATAGGATGATTTGCTCAGATAAGTACGAGTTGGAGATAAACTGAATAGAGAAAACGAAAAGAGGTAGATATATGGCATTTGCACGAACCGAAATCAAAGAGCTGGAACCAATGGTGAAGTCTGGCAAGAAAAAATTTGTCCGCTATCAGGAAGGTGCAGAGTTATACTCGATGGGCCTGCATACATTTGAGGAGCTTGCAAGAGAAGCCGGGGCAATTTATAAAATCCGGCGTGTTGTCCTTGTGAATCTGGAAATCTTCGAGGAATACTTGGACACATTCAGAATGTGAAACTAAATACTCCGTTCTTAGGAGTATTACATATTGGAAAAATGATACAAAAAATTACTTTTGCGGCATCGTTGCAGGACAGGAGCAACTTGTGTATCCTTAGAACAGGACGGACGCAATGTACTACATAAACCGTCATCAGGATATGACTGTTCTCCTTAAATCGAATTTTACGAGGTGAGAAGAATGGCAACAAGAAAAGATTCTCGTGGTTACGCCTTGAAGAAAGGTGAATCACAACGAAAGGATGGCCGCTATGTGTTTCGTTATACTACGCTTCGTGGCGAACACAGGTCGGTCTATGCAAAGGAGTTGAACGAACTTAGAAAAAAGGAAGTGAAAATTCGCAGAGCAATCGAGGATGGTCTTGACCCTGACCGTGCTGAGCGCATTATATTGAATGAACTGTTCGATGAATACATTTCCCAAAAGTATGATTTGAAGCAGTCCACCATGACGAACTATAAATATATGTATAACCATTACGTTCGTGAGGGTTTTGGAAAACTTCGCATTAGCAAAATCAAGTACAGCGATGTGAAAAAATTCTATTATTCTCTGATTTTGGAGAAAGGATTCAAACCCAACAGTATGGAAATCGTACATACACTCTTGCATCCTACTTTTACAATGGCTGTTCGTGATGGGCTGTTACGCTTAAATCCTACGGATGGCGTAATGACTGAAATCAAGAAAAGTCATTGTTGGGAGAAAAAGAAACGTCATGCACTGACTGTTCCAGAACAGCGCGCGTTCACGAATTACATTGCCAATAGCGAAGAGTACCGTGGATGGTATCCACTGTTTACAGTAATGCTTGGTACTGGCTGTCGCATTGGCGAGGTGTTAGGTCTGCGGTGGCAGGATGTTGATTTCAAGAATCGAACGATCAGCATTAACCATAATCTTGTTTATCGTGTGCAAGAAGATGGCACTTGTACGAACCATGTGAACTCCCCCAAAACGAAGGCTGGCATCCGTATCATTCCGATGCTTGATGAAGTGTTCGATGCCTTTCTGGAAGAATACCAGTATCAAAAGGTCATCGGTTTCTGCACGGATGAAATTGATGGGTACTCCGGCTTCGTTTTCTGCACTGGCGATGGCAAGGTCTATCTCCCCAATGCCATCAACCGCACTATCCGTTCGATTTGTGCAGACTATAATAAGGAAGAAGAATCCAAAGCGAAGGAAGAAAATCGTGACCCGGTTCTTCTGCCGAAGTTTAGCTGCCACATCCTGCGGCACACATTCTGCACTCGATTCTGCGAGAACGAAACCAACCTGAAGGTCATTCAGGAAATTATGGGTCATGCGGATATTTCCACTACAATGGATGTATATGCAGAAGCGACCCAAGAGAAAAAGAAAGAATCCATGACCTCGCTGCAAAGTGCACTGCTTGTGCGGTAAGGCATAGATTCAAAATAACAGAAATGTTCCTCTCTGCTGGACAAAGAAGCACATCTCGTTTATCACGGTTTGACAGCGAACAACACCCGTTGTCACGTTTTCCGTCACGCTCCGTCAAAAAAGGGCTGTGACCAAAACTGTACACAACTTTCGTGGACGCTGTTGGAGCTTGTTGGAGGGTTCTTCAAAAAATCCCCCGGAATCGTGGACGTTGTTGGAGCCTGTTGGACGAAAACAGGGCTATTTCTTGCCACGTCCCCACGATGAAGCCGATTGAACAGTAAAATGCAAAATTAAAACGCAGATACGATGAAATTTTGAACGGATTTCAAGCAACATCCGCGGTACTACACCACAACTACACCAATTTGGGACGTTTTCCCGAAAAGGAGCCTTACAAAGCGGTGTGGTGTAACAAGTGAATAGGTGGATTGGTGTAGTAGGTACACCGAACTCCCAAAACGAAGATACGGCAGCTATGTTGCAAAAAACAACGTAGCTGCCGCTTTTTGTTTCGTATAGAGATTTTATGCTGACAGGCAACTTCTCCTGTGGTTAAATCAATTTGTCGTTGGCAGGTGTCAAACACTCCTGATTTGGCATACGCCAAAATTTACGCCAATTTAGCGCAGTTCCTCAAGCAATGCCGTGCAGCCTTCCAGTATATCCTGCCATGTGGCTTCAAAATCTCCTGTGAACCATGGGTCTGCCACTTCACGGGGATGATCCGTATGCGCCATCAGCAGCGAGACTTTATGCTGTGGGTCTCCGCCGACAAGCCGCAGGATGTCGCACAGATTACTTTCGTCCATGCCAATTAGATGATCATACCGTGCATAATCCAGCCGGGTCATCTGCCGGGCGGTCTTGCCGTTGCAGTCGATGCCATGTTCTGCCAGCTTCTGCCGTGCAGGAGGATAGACCGGATTTCCGATTTCCCATGCACTGGTGGCGGCTGATGCGATTTCAAATTGCTCGGATAGTCCTGCCTTGGATGTAAGGTCTTTCATCACATACTCCGCCATCGGGCTTCGGCAGATATTTCCGAGACAAATAAATAAGATCCTGGTCATGACGGGTCGTTCTCCTTTTGGCTTACAAAAGCATAGCCGCCGTGGGTAGTGCGGATAAAGCTACCACAGCCGGCCAGCTTCTTTCGCAGATTGGAAACGGTATTTGCCACGACCTTTAAGGTGTCGTCACAGTTTTGTCCCCACACAGCACGGAAAAGCTCTTCTTTTGAGAAGATTTGTCCTTCGTGGGAGGCAAGCATCAGCAGCAAATCGAACTCCAGTCGTGTAAGGGAGACTTTTCTGCCGTTGCACGACACTTCGTGGGTCATTCCGTCCAGTGTAAGCCCCGGAAGAACCAACTTCTCCCATGAAGCAATGGATATTTGCTCTGCCTCGATGTGCTCTCGTTCCAGAAGCATCCGGATCTTCTGCTCCAATTCCGGGTCAGGCTGTCGGGTCTTTATAACGATCATGGCAAACTCCTGCGTGTATTTTACTCTGCGGCGGTATCCATTTCCCGGAGCAGATTTACCATCTCGATGGCACTGACTGCACAGTCATAGCCTTTATTACCTGCTTTGGTGCCTGCCCGCTCGATGGCCTGTTCGATGTTTTCGGTGGTCAGAACACCAAAGAGGACGGGAACCCCACTTTCCAGCGAGACCGAGGCAATGCCTTTGGAAACCTCATTGCACACATAGTCGTAATGGCTGGTAGAACCGCGAATCACGGCACCAAGGCAGATCACAGCATCATACTTTCCGCTTTTTGCCATTTTAGAGGCAACCAGTGGGATTTCAAAAGCACCCGGAACCCATGCAACATGAACATCAGCGTCCTGCACATCGTGCCGGAGCAGACCATCCATTGCTCCGCTCAGAAGTTTGGACGTGATAAATTCGTTGAATCGGGCAGCTACGATACCGACCTTGATATTCTGAGAAACCAGCTTACCTTCAAATGTTTTCATTTTTAAATACCTCTTTCGTTGTTAATATTCCAGAAGATGCCCCATCCGTGCCTGCTTCGTTTTCAGGTAAAACAGGTCATACGGGGTCGCCGTCATCTGAATGGGTACGCGCTCGGAGATCTCCAGCCCAAACTCGGAGAGCTGATATACTTTGTCCGGGTTATTGGTAAGCAGGCGCAGGCTTTTTACGCCAAGTTCCCGGAGGATCTGCGCGCCGAGATAATACTCCCGTTCATCTCCATGGAACCCCAGAGCGAGATTGGCTTCCAGCGTATCCATGCCCTGCTCCTGAAGTTCATAGGCGCGCAGTTTGTTGATCAGACCGATGCCCCGACCTTCCTGCCGCATATAGAGCAGGATACCACGGCCTTCTTTTTCGATCTGCGTCATGGCAGCGGCCAGCTGCTGGCCGCAGTCACAACGCAAAGAGCCAAATGTATCTCCTGTCAGGCATTCCGAGTGGACGCGGCACAGAATATCCTTTCCATCGCCAATGTCACCTTTTACCAGTGCAATGTGATGCTCTCCGTTCAGGCGGCTCACAAAACCATAAGCTCTGAAGGTGCCATAGTTGGTGGGCAGGCTCACTGCCGTCACCTGATCGACCAGTTTATCGTGACACTTGCGGTACTCCTGTAAATCACGGATAGTGATGAATTTGATCTGGAAACGCTCTGCCAGCTTTGCCAGTTCAGCGGTGCGCATCATCGTGCCATCCTCCCGCATGATTTCGCAGCACAAGCCGCATTCTTTCAGCCCTGCCAGACGGCACAGGTCAACGGTTGCTTCCGTGTGACCGTTGCGCTCCAGTACACCGTTCTTTTTTGCCAGAAGGGGGAACATATGGCCCGGTCTGCGGAAATCTTCTGCTTTTGCGTGGTCGTCCACACAAGCCATCGCCGTAATGGAACGCTCTGCGGCAGAAATGCCCGTAGAAGTAGAAACGTGGTCGATGGACACCGTAAATGCCGTTTCATGGTTGTCGGTGTTATGCTGCACCATCTGCGGGAATTGCAGCTTCTGGACGAAAGCCTCGGACATCGGCATACAGATCAGACCTTTGCCGTGGGTCGCCATAAAGTTGATGTTTTCGGTGGTGGCAAATTCGGCAGCACAGATGAAGTCCCCCTCGTTTTCACGGTCGGGGTCATCCGTTACCAGAATGATTTTTCCTTGCTTCAGGTCTTGCAAAGCTTCGGGAATGGTATTGAAGTTCATCGTAAACTCTCCTTAAAAGCCGCAGCGCAGCAGCATTTCTTTTGTGAGCGTGTTTTGCTTTGGTGTTTCTGATGGAAGCAGCTTCTCGATATATTTTCCGATAACATCGGTTTCCAGATTGACAAAATCCCCTTTGTGCCGTTGGTTCAGGTTCGTCTGACAGACGGTGTGTGGTATCGTGGACACGGAAAATCCCGTAGGTTCCACCGCAGCCACGGTCAGGCTGATACCATCTATTGTGATAGAGCCTTTTTCAACGACATAGCGAAGGATCGCAGGATCCCCATGAATGGTGTACCAGATAGCCGTATCGTCTTTTCGGATATTAGCAATGCGTCCGACACCATCCACATGGCCTGCTACGATGTGTCCGCCAAAACGTCCGTTGGCCGGTATGGCACGTTCCAGATTGACAGCACTTCCAACGGTGAGCTGTGCAAGTGCAGAGCGGTTCAAGGTCTCGTGCATGACATCCGCAGCAAAGCTATCCGGGAAGAGCTGCCTGACGGTCAGACAGATGCCGTTGACGGCGATGCTGTCGCCGATCCTGGTTCCTTCCAGAACCGCTTTTGCACGAACAGTCAGTACGGCGGAATGCTGTCCCCGATTGATGGATTTTATTGTTCCGACTTCTTCCACGATTCCGGTAAACACGGGTACTCCACCTCACTTTCGATCAGGAAATCTTTGCCAAGCTGTTCCAATCGGCTGTTCTTCAGGCGGAATGCAGCATCCGGAAGCGGGACACCTGCACCCTCAATGGGTGCTTTGGCATCCCTTCCTCCGAACAGCTTCGGGGCAATGTAAGCCTGTACCTGCTGCACGATGCCGCTTTCCAGTGCAGACCAGTTCAAGGTTCCGCCGCCTTCCAGCAGAATGCTGTCGATCTGCTCCTGCCCCAGCTGTTCCATCAGTTGCAGAAGATTCACATGACCGCAATGCGCTTCCAGACAAAGGACCCGGCACCCGTCCTGTTGATATGCCGCCTGCTTCTCCGGGTCGCCGCAGCAGGTCGCAAGAATGGTCGGAACCTGTTTGGCGGTCATGACCACCTGTGATTGCAGCGGTGTCCGCAAATGTGTATCACAGATGATCCGGACGGGATCACGGCCACCCTCTATCCGGCAGGTCAGCAGCGGGTCATCTGCTAGGATGGTTCCGACTCCCACCATAATGCCGCGGAATCGGTGTCGCTGCCGTTGAACATGATTCCGGGCAATTTCCCCGGTGATCCATTTGGAAGCGCCTGTGTATGTGGCGATTTTTCCGTCCATCGTCATGGCGTATTTCATGGAAACGAAGGGGCGTTTTGTGGTGATATAGTGGAAGAACACCTTGTTCAGCGCATCGCATTCCTCTTGCAGAACATTTTCGGTCACATCTATGCCGTGTGCGCGCAGGATTGTAATTCCTTTTCCAGCCACCAGCGGATTCGGGTCAGCAGAACCCACGACCACCCGGTGAATGCCCGCGCCCAGAATCGCATCCACGCAGGGCGGCTGCTTTCCGTAATGGCAGCACGGCTCCAATGTCACATACAGGGTCGCTCCCTGCGGATCTTCGGTGCAGGATGCCAGCGCATTGCGCTCCGCATGAGCCTGACCGTATCTCTGGTGCCAGCCCTGTCCGATGATCCTGCCCTCTTTTGCGACCACGGCACCCACCATCGGGTTGGGAGATGTCCATCCGCAACCCTTTTTTGCAAGCTGCAAAGCCAGACGCATATACTCTTTGTCGTTCATCGTGTTGCCTCCAAAAGAAAAAGCCCTGAACAAAAACGTTCAGGGCAAGCCGAAAAGACACAAGGGACCCTTGTGCAAAAAAGAAAGCTCCAGAATGCAAACGCATCCCAGAGCAGCCTCCACAAGCGCCGAACCGTGCGGGCTCTGCGCTTGGTATCTTCTTTCATCCAGACTGTACTGTCGGCTTCGGAGTTTCACCGAATCATGCCTTACGGCTCGTGGGCTGTACCACCGGTAGGGAATCGCACCCTGCCCTGAAGATTTCTGATTCAATTACAGCGGCATTATAGCACGGCTCCTTTCGGATTGCAAGGGCATTCTGCAAACCGGGACGAAACCGGGATGAAGATGGGTACGAAACTTTTTGACTATTATTGCCTTGTCAAGAGGGTAGGCGTCGTCCAGCCCTCTCTCTTTTTTCCAAAGTTTCCCTTGCTTTTTCTTGCACCCTGCCGAAATCAGCGTATTCCCAAAACTTTTTGTTGACACAGCTCGATTTTTGTGGTAATCTATCCCAACAATTGAATATAACATATTTTTACATATTCGTTCAGACCCTGCGGGGCTGAACATCTTGGCTTTCAGCCGTTACATAACCGACTAGCATGACCTTCCAGAAAAAGCGAAGGCATGGCTGGTCTGTTTTGTGACGGCTTTTTTGTTGCCGTTTTGCCTGTTGAACCTTGAAAACCGCATGACCGTCTGCATGGGATACCCGGCGATGACCCCCAAGTGGGAGAGCCGGAAAACGCCGCCGGAAGGGGGCAGGAAAGCCATGCAGGGAGAACGGCAGGATGTTGATTTCCCAGTTGCGGAGAAAAACGATGTGCTCAAAATGATCACATCGTTTTTCCGTAACGCCAAGAAAGGACGGTGTGCCTATGAGTAATTTTACCCCTGCATGGTTCAAGAAAGGTTTTTTCAACGAATCCCTGTTCTGTGACGATTTTCTGAGCATCCACCAACTGCTTTACTCGAATGGCGCATTTTTCACCCCGGACGGCAGAATGGTGGACCCCATGCCCCTGCGGTGTGAGATCTTCGAGATGATGCGTGAATACGTCGGGGCGAACCTTGCCAAGAAGGTCACCAATGTGGTGGACGTGCTGAAACTGGCGGCACAGGTGGAGGACTTTCCGCCTGTCACCGACCGCATCGCACTGGCAAACGGCACCCTGTATCTGGACGGTACCTTTCAGGAGGGCAAGCCGGAGATCGTGCGCAACCGCCTGCCTGTCAAGTATGACCCGAAAGCCGCCCAGCCCGTCCACTGGCTGCGGTTTCTGTCCGACCTGCTCTACCCGGAGGACATCCCCACCGTGCAGGAGTTCATCGGCTACTGCCTGATTCCCAGCAATAAGGGCCAGCGCATGATGGTCATCAAGGGCAACGGCGGCGAGGGCAAGTCGCAGATCGGTGTGGTGCTGTCCCGGCTGTTCGGCTGCAACATGAAGGATGGCAGCATCGGCAAGATCTCGGAGAACCGCTTCGCCCGTGCTGACCTGGAGCACACCCTGCTCTGCGTGGACGACGATATGCGGATGGAAGCCCTGCGCCAGACCAACTATGTCAAGTCCATCGTGACCGCACAGGGGCAGATGGACTTGGAGCGCAAGGGCAAGCAGAGCTATCAGGGTTGGATGTACGCCCGCCTGCTGGCGTTCAGCAATGGCGATTTGCAGGCATTGTATGACCGCTCGGACGGTTTCTATCGTCGTCAGCTCATCTTGACCACCAAGGATAAGCCCCTGTCTCGTGTGGATGACCCGGACATTGCCGAGAAGATGGCGGCAGAGGTCGAGGGCATCCTGCTGTGGGCATTTGAGGGCTTGCAGCGGCTGGTGAAGAATGGCTTCCAGTTCACCGAGAGTGACCGTGCCAAGCGCAACCGGGAACTGGTGAAGCGGGACAACAACAATGTGTTTGATTTCCTCGAATCCGAGGGCTACATCCGCCTGAAGGCGGATGCCTGCACCAGCTCGAAAGAGCTGTATGAGGTCTACAAGATGTGGTGCGAGGAGAACAGCCTGAATGCGATCAAGGCCAGAGGGTTCAGCGATGCGCTGATCGCCAACCAGCGCAGGTATAATCTGGAATCCACCAACAACATCGTCAATTCGTCCGGGCGGCGTGTCCGGGGCTTTATCGGCATTGAAGCCCTTGTGCAGCCCGACCTTACTCCCAACAGTTGGCGAGTATGACCCCCTATAAAGGAGAATTTGGGTGTTTTGCTGCGTACGTGCGTACGCAGCAGTCGGCTTTCTCTGTACGCACGTACGCAGCGATTGACCGAAAACGCGCCATATAAGGGGCTTTGGTTGGTGGTCAAAACGACCACCAACCAACCCCATAGCGTTAAGTGCCGGAAAGCGGCACTTGCCAGCATCCACCCAAATCCCCAAAATGGGAATCAGTGTGAGATGGCCGTTATCAGACCGTCTATCTGCCTGTTACCATTTTGGTAACAGGCAAAACCAGTGGGTCAAAATGACCCACTGAAAAAGCCGGACGAGCTGCGGGCAGGGATTCGCAAATCGTTGCTTGTCAGCTTGCCCGGTGCAGGAGTGCAGAGGGTGCAGCCCTTTGCCCCAGTGATATGATGCTGTGCGTCATATGCTACTGGGTATTATCTGGCGCAAAACGGCGGCAGATTCAGCAGCTTCGCTGCTGCGTTCTCCCTGCCAAGATGTTGAAACGGAGGGATGTCTATCTGAAATTAACACGACACAACGGACGAGCCGGAACCCACGGCACCTATAACCCCAAGCACAATGACCGGAGTTTCAACCTTGCCAACAGCGAGCACATCGACCCGGAACGAGCCAAGGGCAACATCTACTGGGACTGCTTTCACGGTTTCCGTTCGGCTCTCGACCCGCAAGACCCGGATGATTTGGCTGCGACTTTCTCGGATGTGGAACGGCAGTTCTACGAAACCCACTACACGGCCTTTGTTGAAAGCCAGAACGAACGCAACGCCAAGATCCGGCACACGGAGCGCAACCGCTCCATTCCTGACCTGCTGTCCAGCCGCAAGACCTGTCCGGAAGAGACCATCTACCAACTTGGAACGCTGGATGAACACGCTTCGGCAGAGGACTTGCTGAACATCGTCACCGAGTTCATTGACGAGTTCAAGACTAAGTTTGGCGAACACGTTCACGTTCTGGACTGGGCGCTGCATCTGGACGAAAGCACACCCCACATCCACGAGCGTCATGTGTTCGACTGCGGGAACAAGTACGGCGAGGTGGCACCCCAGCAGGAAAAGGCATTGGAAGTGTTGGGCTTCAACCTGCCCGACCCGGACAAGCCCCTCAGCCGCCGCAACAACCGCAAAATCACCTTCGATGCAGCCTGCCGGAAGATGCTGTTTGAAATCGCCAAACGTCATGGTCTGGAATTGGAGGAAGAAGCGGAGTACGGCAACCGCAAGTATCTCGAAAAGCAGGACTTCATCCTTGCCAAGCAGAAGGAGCAGCTTGCCGCCCAGCAGAGCAAGCTGGACGAACTGACCCTGAAAGTTTCGGATATGGAGACCCTGCTGGAAAATGTTTCGGCTGCGGCCTATGACAAGGCGGTGGAGGTCGTGACGGACGTGGTACGCACCGAGACCCGCAAGGAAGATATGCGGATGATCGAGGACACGAAGAAGTGGGTGCTGTCGCCAGAGAGAAAGGCTCCCAAGGTTACACGGGAGTACACTGCCAAACATCTGGACACTGTGCTGGACAAGTTTCTCAAGACCATGCAAACCACCACTACCCGCTTGCAGGAGAAGCTGCTGAAGCCGGAAGTCCGGCAGAAGGGCAAGGAGCAGGTCAAGGAGAAAGCACGAGATTCCGTTCTGCAACTGCTGAACCGCTTGCAGGCAGAACAGGCACAAAACAAACCAGCGGCACAACCCCGCACACAGGAGGGGCACTCGGAAATCTGAACCTCATCGGGAGAGTTCGGAGCAGAAAGCTGGCACTTTCTGCCCCGGCACCCGGTTACAAGGATATGGAGGTGCAAGTGAAAGAAGTTTGCGTTTGCGAAGCAATGAAGTCCCCAGTGGGGACTTTAAGCAACGGAACGGTCTTGCGTCAGCAAGATGGAGGGACTAAGTCCCGACAAGTTCCGATTTGGCAAAAGAGTAATCTGACCTTGGAGGAAGCGGCGGCTTACTCTGGGATCGGTATCAATAAACTGCGGTCAATGACCGATAGCGATGAATGCAAGTTCGTCCTTTGGAACGGAACCAAACGGCTGATCAAACGCCGTAAGCTGGACGAATATCTGGACAAGGCATTCTCGATCTGATGCGGTTCAAAAATTGACCGTTTGATGTTGCAGGGAGTCTTGCGTCATGGTATACTCATGGCGTAAGGCTCCTTTTCAACATTCTGTGAATGAAAAGGAGAGTTTATATGCAAAGACGTAAAGATAATAAAGGCCGTGTTTTGAAGGATGGCGAGGTCTACCGCAAGAGCGATGGGCTGTATATGTACCGTTGGACTGCGAAAAACGGAAAACGCCATACCATCTATGATGCAACCTTGGAGGGGCTGCGCGAAAAGGAAGAGAAGATCCAGCACGACTTGGCAGATGGCCTCCGCATCCCGGAGTGCAGCCTGACCCTGAATGACCTGTTTGAACTGTGGCGTAAGAACAAGGTGGGCTTGAAAGAGCATACCTTCGCCAATTACGTTTATATGTACAATCGGTTCGTCCGGGATGAGATCGGCATGATGAAGCTCAAGGACATTCGCAAGTCGGATATCCGCAGCTACTACAATGGCATCGTCCGCAATGGCAAGATGGCGTTGAACACGCTGGAAACCATCCAGAATGTTCTCCATCAGGTCTTTGCGGTGGCGGTGGACGATGAGTACATCCGTGTGAATCCCACGGATGGTGTCCTGACGGCCATTAAAGCCGCCCACCAGTACGAAACGCCCAAACGACACGCTCTGACCCTGCCCCAGCAGCAGGCGTTTCTGAATTTCATCAAGAAAACGCCGAAGTTCCAGCACTGGCTCCCGATGTTCACCTTCATGCTGGGTACCGGATGCCGCATCTCGGAAACGGTTGGCCTGTGCTGGGGTGACATCGACTTCGAGAGTGGGTTTATCACCATCCAGCACAATCTGGTGTACCATGACCACGAGGTCGGTGGCTGCTATTTCACCATGTCCACCCCCAAGACTGCCGCCGGTAAGCGGGCAATTCCAATCTTGCCCGAAGTGCGGAAAGCGCTGGAGCAGGAACGCACCAACCAGCAGGAGCTGGAACTGGTATGCGAATACGAAATCGACGGAATCTCGGACTTCGTATTCCTGAACCGCTTCGGCCAGCCGCAGAATCCGCAGACGGTCAACCGCGCCATCAAGCGCATCAGTGTGGCCTACAACGAAGCCGAGCTGGAAAAGGCCGAAAAGGAAAAGCGGGAACCGCAGCTGCTGCCGCCTTTCTCCTGCCATAATCTCCGGCACACGTTCTGCACCCGGCTGTGCGAAAATGAGACCAACCTGAAGATCATTCAGGACATCATGGGTCACAAGGACATCAGCACCACGATGGAGATTTACGCGGAAGCCACCAAGGAAGCCAAAGCCCATTCCTTTGCAAATCTGAACGGCAAATTGGGCATTTCGGTCTGAAATCCACTACACCAACTACTACACCACTTTTACACCAAATTGCCGGTAAGTTGTGGAGAGTTGCGTAGGGTGACGTACGGGAGCAGGAAAAAGGAAACCGCATGGATAGGCTTGTAAAGGGAAATAAAGCCATTTGTGAGCCTTCCTTGACCTGTCCCCACGATGAAGCCGATCGAGCAGTAAATTTCCAATTTAAGCGAAACAAAGCCTGAAACTTCTTGATGCACCGAGAAGTTTCAGGCTTTTCCTTTTGATGGATTTCCGGCGAAAACTACGCCATACGCCAATTTTACGCCAAACGATGCAGGATTTTGTGCAGAGCAATATGAACGACCTGCTTTCCTGCCGCTACAACATGGACACCAACCGGGTGGAAGCCCGGTTCGAGGTGGCACTCCCCTTGCCATCGACTGCATCGCCATCGAAGACGAGTACGGCAACACCCCGGCACAGCGGGCAGAACTGGACTGGCTGCTGTACAATAAGCCGCTGGAGGATGCGCAGATGGTGCTGAAAGGGGAGGTGGAATATTATCTGTCACTAGGCTGTGACCATGGCAGGCTGGAAGATGAAGTCCAACATAACAACAAATCCCGGCAGGTGTTCTACAAGGTAGGCACTTGCCGGGATTCGTTTTGTTTGATTTACTTTTCCCTTACTCCATCCACCAGATGAAAATAATCATAATAGGGCGTAGTATAAGTTTCATACCGTCCCACCACGGTAATGGTTGTGCCTTCTTCCGGGTAATCGCCATCAGTCAGCACGAACTCCACTCCCTGCTGGCAGCAGGCAAACGCATCGTAGATGACGCAGGAATGATACAGTTCACCAGTCTGCTCATCTGTATACTCCTGATACTCGCCCGTCATACGAACAATTTTATCGGTGTAGTTCTCCGGGGTAAAAAGCATATTATACACCTCGGCGTATACGACTGTACTGCTAAGCTGGGTCAGATCGAGGTCTGCATCCATACCGGCGTGAATATCGCTTGCGCCAGCAGTGCTGCTTTCCGGGAGCTGCACGGGATATTCCGGGGCAGGTGCAGTAACAGCACTAGAAGATGCAGGCTCCGGCAAAACCGTCACCACGGAAGACGCAGCTTCGGACTTTGCGCCGCAGGCAGTCAATGCAGCGGCGGCACAGAGCAGCAGAACTCCTTTCAAAAGTTGTTTCATGATGCCCTCCCCAGCAGTTTTCCGGCCAGACAGCACAAGCCAAAAGCCACCATGTCAACCGCTACAATGGTCGAGCCGACCGGCGTTCCGGCCAGAACCGAAGCCACGATGCCCACAAAGGCACAGCTCACGGACAATACCGCCGAGCAGATGGTGACAGCGCGGAAATTCTTGCACAGGCGCATCGCCGAAAGAGCCGGAAAAATCACCAGTGCAGAAATCAGCAGAGAGCCGACAAGGTTCATTGCCAGCACAATGATGACGGCAATGACAATGGCAATCAGCAGATTGTATCCGTTTGCATTGGTTCCAACGGCCTGTGCAAAGTCTTCGTCAAAGGTGACTGCAAATATCTTGTTGTAGAACAGCATAAACACTGCGACCACGATGATGGAAAGCCCTATGCAGAGCCATACCTCCGATTTTGTCAAGGTCAGAATCGAGGTAGAGCCGAACAAGGAACTGCACACATCGCCAGACAGATTCGCCGAGGTCGAGAACAGATTCATCAGCAGATAGCCCATTGCAAGCGCGCCAACGGACACCATAGCAATGGCGGCGTCACCTTTGATCTGGGTGTTTTGTCCGGTATGCAGCAACAGGACTGCGCAGGCCACAGTCACGGCCAGCGTCAGCGGCATATGGTCGGACATTCCCAGCACGGTCGCAACGGCCATGCCGCCGAACGCCACATGAGAAAGGCCATCTCCGATAAAGGAGAACCGTTTCAGCACCAGCGTCACGCCCAACAGCGAAGAACACAGGGCAATCAGAACGCCCACGATGAGCGCATAGCGGACAAAGGGGTAGTTCCAGTAAAAAGCCAGCTTTTCCAATAGGTTCATTTGGCACCGCCTTTCCCAGCCGCAAACAGCCGCCCCTGCGGGCTTTGCAGATACGCTTCCCGTGTACCGAAAAAGACCGTTTCACCAACATGAAGAATGTGGCTTGCGTAGCAAACCGCAGCCTGAATATCGTGGGAGATCATCAGGACAGTAATGCCCTCCTGCTGGTTCAGTTTTTCAATCAGATGGTACATTTCCGTAGTCACTTTTGGGTCAAGGCCGGAAACAGGCTCGTCCAGAAGCAGCATTTTCCGGGTAGCGCAGAGGGCGCGCGCCAGCAAGACGCGCTGCTGCTGACCGCCGGAAAGCTCCCGGTAACAGCATTTTGCCAGCGACCCGATCTGCATTTTGTGCATGGCATCCTGCGCAAGCTGCTTTTCCTCTCGACTGTAAAATGGGCGGAGTCCACAACGGCTCTGGCAGCCAGACAGCACGATTTCCTGCACCGACGCTGGAAAATCCCTCTGCACGATGGTCTGCTGGGGCAGATAGCCGATCTCGTTCCGGCGCAGGCCATCGCCCATCTCGATTTGTCCGGAAATAGGCTGCTGCAAACCGAGCAGGGTTTTCATCAAGGTACTTTTTCCTGCACCGTTTTCACCAACTACACAAAGATAGCCGCCTGCGTGAATCTCAAAGTTCAGAGGATCCAGAATGGCCTTTCCCTCATAGCCAACGAGAAGGTTCTTACAAATGAGCTGAGACATGACGGTTCCTTCCTTTAGTTCAGAGCCTGTTTCAGCACATCCAGATTGCTTTCCATCACGGAAAGGTAGGTCGTTCCGTTTGCCACATCGGTGGATGTGGTGGACTGCATGGAATCCAGCGTCAGGATGGACTGATTCTTTTCGGCGGTATTCTGCACGATAGTTTCGGCAACTTTGTGCTGTGCGCCCTCAATGGTCAGTACACAGGGCAGTCTCAGTTCATCCACTTTGCCAGCAAGGAAAGAAATGGTCCCAAAGCTGGCTTCCGTTTCTGCAGAGCAGCCTGCAAACGCGGCATAATAGCTCAGACCGTAATCGTCCACCAGATAGCGGAACGGGAAACGGTCGCCGAACAGCACAGTTTTCCGGGCGGCATTGTCCACCACCGTCTGATATTCGCCATCCAGAGCGGCCAGCTTTTCCAGATAGGAGGCAGCGTTAGCAACGTAGGCATCTTTGTTAGCCGGGTCGATCTCTTCCAGTGCATCGGTGATTGCGTTGCAGAGAGTTTCGGCGTTCTTCAGCGACAGCCATACATGCTCGTCATATTCTTTCTCCGCGTGTTCCAGCATATCCTCCTTGATTTCATCACCGCTCATATCCATCGGATAGTAAGTCGGCCAATGCTCCATTTCCTGAGAGAGTGCATCGAAGCCTTCATTGCCGAAATAAATGTGAAAATGTTCCGCTTTGCCCGGAGCAATGCCATGATCACTGAATTGCACATACTTAGGTGCATCAGCATCACCATCGGTTGCCTCGAAGAAATATCGTACGCCTCTGCTGCCAGATTTATAGTCATAAATCTGGTAGCCCTTATATTGATAGGCAGCCTTTGCCTCAACACCGTTTTTCACAAAACACATCGTGTTATTTTCGGCATTGATTGTAATTTTGGAAACATCCGTTTTATAACCCGTTTCGTAATAGGCACGGTATTCTTCCGCCGTTTTGTTCCCATTTTCTGCTTTACGTTCCATCACTTCGTCCAGGATACCCTCTTGCAGATAAGGATAAACAGACTGCCACTCGCCATCCCAATCGGACAGGTTTCTATCCCGCACATCGCTATCGGCAAAGCGGGAATATCCGTGATGATGTCCTTCCTCCGCCTGCATGCCGGGCATTGCTTCCTCTGTCTTAACAGTATCTTTCAGCACATCAAGCAGATTGATAACTTTCATATTTTTGTTGGTGGCTTCTTTCAGGGCGTCTTCCACCCAGCCATCCGATTCGCCGCCAACATAGATGAACAAGTCACAGTCTGAGATTTTAATAATATCATCTGCGGTGGGCTGATAGCTGTGCAAATCCACGCCGTTGTCCAGAAGCATGCTGACTTCGGCATTATCGGCCTTGTCGCCGAGGATTTCGCGCACCCAGTCATACTCCGGGAAAATAGTCGTGACGATTTTCAGCGGCTTGCTGCCACTCTGTGATGCGGATGGTGCAGAAATGGACGAGGATCCGGCCTTCCCACAGCCACCCAAAATACCAGAAGCCAGTAAAAGGCAAAAAAATACAGCGAATATACGTTTGAATTTTTTCATAGAAATGCGCTCCTTTGTTTGATATCAAGAATCATACGGACAAGCATTTCTTAATCCGACAGTTTTACCTTTAGTCGAATCGGTGTTTTTATCAGCAAAAGCGGAGAGCAAAGCGACAGCAAAGCTGCCAACACAAAATGCGGCGCGGGTGTCCGAATGAACGGCCCTGAACCATCTTTTCCGGCGTGCAGGATATTCTTGCAAAGTTTCAGCTGTGCGCAGATGGCGCAGTCTGCCCCAGTGCAGTCGTGGTTGACTTCTTCCGCACAGAACGTCAATGAAACCAAAATGGCCAGAAGGAAACCAACCAGCAGCGTCCACGCAGCGCGGCGGCGTTGTTTTGCGGTGCAGTTCATTCCATTGCCCTCCTCTCTCGAATTTGCAAACTGGTTGCAAATTGAATTATAGCAAGGCAATATTGGAGTGTCAAGTGGAATTTTTTACGGACACTACGTTGATCTAAATCGCCGTCAAGAGGGCTGGCACCGTCCGGCCCTCTCTCTTTTTGCCAAAGTTTCCCTTGCGTTTTCTTGCAAGCTGCCGAAAGTGACGTGTTTTCAAAACTTTTTGTTGACACACTGCGATTTTCGTGGTAATCTACCCCGATAATTTAATATAAGATAGTTACTTGGAGTTCCAGCTCCGGCTCCCGAAGGAGCCGGAGCAAGTTTTTAGCTTTCTTATCGCTGCATAACGAACCCGAACCAAGGCCATCCCGGAAGGGATGGTCAGGTGCAGGTCGTTGTGTGGCGATTTTCTGAGCACCCACCAGCTGCTTTACTCGAACGGCGCATTTTTCACCCCGGACGGCAGAATGGTGGCCCCCATGCCCCTGCGGTGCGAGATCTTCGAGATGATGCGTGAATACGTTGGGGCGAACCTCGCCAAGAAGGTCACCAATGTGGTAGACGTGCTGAAGCTGGCGGCACAGGTAGAGGACTTTCCACCTGTCACCGACCGTATCGCACTGGCAAACGGAACCCTGTATCTGGACGGCACTTTTCAAGAGGGCAAGCCGGAGATCGTCCGCAACCGGCTCCCGGTCAAATATGACCCGAAAGCCCCACAGCCCACCCATTGGCTGCGGTTTCTGTACGACCTGCTCTACCCGGAGGACATCCCCACAGTGCAGGAGTTCATCGGGTACTGCCTGATCCCCAGCAACAATGCTCATGTACGATAAAGTAACACCACAATATGAAAGACGGCTATCTCCATTATTCCGTAATCTGCTAAGGTGATTTGACATTTCTATTGAAGCGGTGTATACTTTTCATGTAAATATGAAAAATATGAATTAAGGAGATGTTATATAATGTCCATGCCAAAGGGAAAGCACATATTTGGAACTGTTAAGGTTGGAGAGCGCGGGCAGATTGTCATTCCGAAAGAAGCGCGAGAAATATTTGACATAAATCCCGGAGATACTCTACTCGTTTTGGGAGATGAAGAACAAGGAATAGCTGTAGTTAAGGCTGATGTAATGAAAGAGGTTGCTGTAAAAATTTTGAAAGGATTAGGGCATTTCAAAGGAGGTTATGATGAAAAATAGCTTTTCAAATATTTTGCCCTTTCTTTTAATTGCCGATTTAATTATCCCGTTTTTATTAGCTCCCACTTACAAAGGCTATAGTCATTTGACACAAGTAATGAGCGTTTTAGGAAATTCAAAAGCACCGTTGCATTTAATCTATAATATTTGGCTGATTGTGTTTGGAATTGCAATTTTAATCAGCACCTTACAGCTTTATCCTACGGTCGCACAAATATCAAGTTCTATATCCATAATGCTTTTTTCCGTCATTGTGATTTACGCCGTAGGCGGTTGTATTCTTTCCGGGATTTTTTCAGTTGGAGAAACCAAAAGCCTTGAAACTCTTTCCGCAAAGATACATGGTTATGGTTCAGTAATAGGTTTTCTACTTTTAACACTTGCACCATTGTTTGTTGGATTATATTTTTTCAAAGTGTCTAATGGGTTACTAGGAATTTTATCTTTAATTTGCTTTATCTTTGCAATAGTTTTTTTTGCGCTATTTGTAATGGCTGATAAGCCGAATTGTAGAGGAACAATAATTGCGTTTGAAGGGCTATGGCAGAGATTATCCCTTTTGAGTATGTATCTTCCCATTGCGGCACTTTGTATCTTTCAGAAATAGCAAACCCAGCCGAGCCAGTCAACGGCAAGTAAATGGGCTGCGCCCACCGTTGACAGCCCCGACTGTCCTTGCTGGTGGGTAATCAAGAGGGCGACAGCAAAAAGTGCTGCCGCCCTTTCCCATAATCGAAGAAAGGGGGATTTTCCATGACTGAATACGAAGCCTATCAAGAACATATCCGCTATACCCATGATACCTACTGCCGGATTGTTATTCGTCATGCGTCCTTTGACGCTGCCCGTCCACTGGCTGCGGTTTCTGTACGACCTGCTCTACCCGGAGGACATCCCCACGGTGCAGGAGTTCATCGGGTACTGCCTGATCCCCAGCGACAATGCTCATGTTAGATAAAGAAGTAGATAATCAAAAACAAGAGATAGACTACCAGCACCACACTATTCCGTAAACTGATTTTGAACACGACTATATGGTGTCGTGTTTGTATGATATAATGTAACGCAAGGAGGAGAGAAAAAATGAAAATTGACCGCTTAATTAGTATTATATTTATTTTGCTCCAAAAAGATAAAGTTACAGCTCCTGAACTTGCAAAGCGTTTTGAAGTATCAAGAAGAACTATCAACAGAGATATTGCAGACATTTGTAAAGTTGGTATTCCAATTGTTACTACACAAGGAAGTGGTGGTGGAATATCCATTCTTGACAGCTACAAAATAGATAAAGCCCTTTTTAACAAAGATGAGTTGCAGGCTATATTTTCTGGATTGCAAGGAATTGACAGTATATCAAAAAGGTCATATCTGGCTAATATTGCCGAAAAACTTTCAAAGAAAAATAATCAAATAGAATCCAATGGCAATATTATTATTGACCTGTCATCTCATGACCAAAAACCGTTAGTACAAAAGATAGAATTGATAAAAATGGCAATTCAAGAAAGCAAGTATATTTCGTTTTTATATTATTCTGAAAAAGGTGAGAGCGTAAGACGGATTGAACCTTATTATCTGATATTCAGATGGTCGGCATGGTATGTTTTTGGATATTGTATGGAAAGGAAAGACTATCGCCTTTTTAAGTTAAACCGTCTATGGAACATGAATATTCAAAGAGAGAAGTTTGTTCCCCGCAAAATACCTCAAAAGGAACTAAAATTTGATGATTATTTTTCGACTGATATAATTCATCTTAAAGCAATATTTCCTAAAAGTGAGAAATATCGCTTAATTGAGGAATTTGGTATAGACTGTTATTATGTTACAGATGACGGAAACTTACTTTTTGAATGGGATTTTGCAAGTTATAGCAATATGCAATCATGGGTATTCAGTTTTGGAGATAAAGTAATAGTATTAGAACCGCTTAAACTTTGCAAAGATAGAAAACAGCAAGCAGAGAATATTGCTAAAAAAGAAACAGAATATGACATATAGATGTCGTGTTTAATGTGCTATACTACATAAACAACAAAAGGGAGGTAAATTGTTATGGTTGAATCAAGATGTGGATTATTATGCAGTGAATGTAGCTTTAGAGAAGCAACAGGGTGTAAAGGTTGTGCAAATATGGATAAACCTTTCTGGGCTGATAGCTGCCCGGTTAAGTCCTGTTGTGAAGCTAAATCTCAAAATCATTGTGGAGAATGTGATGATTTTGTTTGTTCTTTACTTCATACCTTTGCCTATGACATGGAACAAAGCGATAATGGGGTAAGAATTGAACAATGTAAAAAGTGGGGCAAACACAATGGCATCGAGTAAAGAATATTTGAATTTTATTTTAGGACAACTATCCGGCTTAGAAGAAATTACATATAAACCAATGATGGGAGAATTTATCATTTATTATCGTGGCAAGATTGTAGGCGGTATCTATGATGATAGATTGCTTGTTAAACCAGTAAAATCAGCAATTAGTTATATGCCGACAGCTCCGTATGAATTACCCTATGAGGGAGCAAAAGGGATGTTGTTGGTAGATGAAGTTGATAATAAGAATTTTTTAGCAGGCTTGTTTAATGCTATGTATGAGGAATTACCAGCTCCAAAACCGAAAAAGAAGAAATAAGTAAATTAGAAGTTGAGGAAAAGAAAGAATGGAAGATAAAAAGATATTGCTTGATAATATTGATAAAATTCATACAACCGAAATGGGAATTGATAGAATTAAAAGAAACCTAAAAATAGATACAGCAGATGTTGTTGAGTATTGCAAAAATAAGGTGTTAGATAAAAATTGCAATATATACAAACAGGGTAAAAATTGGTATTGCGAAGTTGAAAATACCAAAATTACTATCAATTCATATAGTTATACAATTATCACAGCACATATTGTTAAGTAAAATCGGACTTTGAAGTGAAATTATGGACTATATAATACGAGAAATTAGAAGTGAAGAATACTGTTTATTAAGTGATTTTTTGTACGAAGCGATTTATATTCCAGAAGGAATTGAACCGCCACCTAAATCAGTAATAGAATGTCCAGAATTACAAGAATATATCGTTGAGTTTGGAAATCGAAAACACGATAAAGCCTTAGTTGCAGAAATGCAGGGAAATGTGATAGGAGCTATTTGGGTAAGAATTATGGATGATTATGGACACATTGACAATGATACTCCATCTCTTGCTATGTCTGTCTACAAAACATACAGAGGATTAGGCATTGGGACGTCATTATTGAAACAACTATTACAGGTAGAAAGATTGGCTGGATATTCAAAAATATCCTTATCCGTTCAGAAAAGTAATTATGCAGTGAAGATGTACGAGAAAGTGGGATTTACTGTTGTTGATGAAAATAGTGAGGAATATATTATGACCGTAAATCTATAAGAGAAAGCCACAGTTTACCACACTGAACCACTATAAAAACTGGATATCCCTCCGTCCCGCAGCGGCACATGAAGCAGTAAATCCGAAAAAGATTTGCTGCTTTTTTTGCGCCCATTTTTGGCAAATTTCCAAAAGTTCCGTATTAGATAGTGAAACCAAAAAAAGGCTGCCGTTTTTTTAGACAGCGGGCAAAACGCAGCTTCCGAAACGCCTTATTGTCGGGAAAGACCGAGCCGCCGGAAAAGTTCTTGCCGGAAAGTCCGTCATTTTTGCTTTTTGCAGTGTTGTAGGGAGTAAGGGGAGAACGCCGCCCGCCGCCTTTTATGAAAAAGCTGGTTATAGATTTCCCGAAAAAGTGGCAGTAGCAAGTGAGGGTAATCCGGCAGATTTTTATGAAAAAGTTGGTTGCGATTTCCCCAAAAAGTGGCAGTAGGAAGTGAACGGCAGTCCGGCAGTTTCTTAGAGCAAGATTCTACCGCAGTGAACTTCAGAAGCACGGAATCATTCAATCCATGTCCCGAAAGGGCAACTGTTACGACAACTGCATTATGGAAACCGTCTTCGGCAGACTGAAAAATGAAATGTTCTATGGATTTGAGAAGGATTATCCCTCCTTTAAAGCCTTCTCCAAGGCGATTGCCGAGTATATTGACTATTACAATAACAGCAGGATCCAAGCGAAAACAAAATGGATGCCTCCCTCTAAATTCAGAGAAGCATCCATAATGGAAGTTTAATTATTCAATTTTGATCCGGTGTCCAGAAAACTGGGTACATATCACTTCCGTGCTATCATCTCGGTATAGGCCAGCACCAGCGGGCCGACGCCCTTTGCGTCGTTGCAGACCACCGGCTCACTGAAATAGTAAGCCAGCGAGCCGTCGCGGTGGTCCTTGCCGCCGAGGCCGGCCACGAGGCAGATGCCGTCCAGCTGCAGGCTGCCGTCCGGGTTCTTGCTCAGATACTTGTCACAGGTGCCGTAGAAGGCTTTCTCGGCCCATGCGGCCATCCGCTTGGGCAGGTAGCCGAGACGCACGCCCTTGAGCACGGCGTAGGCGAAGAGGGCCGTGCCGCTGGTCTCGAGGTAGTTGCCCTCGACGCCGGGGTGGTCCATCACCTGCCAGAACATGCCGGTCTCCTCGTCCTGGAACTTGTGGACGTCCTCAATGGTCTGCTTGAGCATCGCCATGATGCCGCGGTACTCGTTGTAGAGCTGCTCGTCCATCCGCTCCAGCACGTCCACCATCGCCACCATGAACCAGCCCATGGCCCGCAGCCAGAAGTTGGGGCTGCAGCCGGTGACGGGGTCGGCCCAGTACATCTGGCGGCTCTCATCGTAGCCGTGGTAGTACAGGCCGGTCTTCTCGTCCCGCATGTGCTTCTGGATGTTCATGAACTGCTTGTAGCTGTCGATGCAGCCCTGCATCTTGTTGTAACGGGTCTCGTACTCCATATAGAAGGGCTGGGCCATGTAGGTGCCGTCCAGCCAGACCTGCCACGGATAAATGTCCTTGTGCCAGAAGTTGCCCTCCTTGGTGCGGGGCTGGGTGAGCAGCTGGCTGCGGATGGTGTCGATGGCCTTGCGGTACTTCTCGTCGCCGAAGATGTCGTAGAGGATGAACAGGTTTTTGCCCTGATTCACGTTGTCGAGGTTGTACTCCTTCGGGTCGTAGGTCTTGATGGAGCCGTCTTCCTGCACGAACCAGTCGATGAAATCCTTGGAAAATTTCAGATACTTTTCGTCGCCGGTAGTCTTATACAGGCTCAGGCAGGCGGTGATCATGCAGCCGTCGATGTAGTTCCACTTGTTGGGCTTGCCGCTGCGGACCTTCTCGATGTTCCACATGGGTGCCTCGGCGCTGGAATTGGCGATGAGGTAGTCCACATAATCGCCCAGCATGGACAAAATCTCTTCATGAGTCATGGCTTAGTCCTCCTCAAAATGGCCGACGTTGGCAAAGCGCAGGCGCTCGCCCTCGCAGCCTTCGATCCTGACGTTGTGCAGCTTGATGTTCTTGACGTTCTCGGCGTAGATGGCCAGCTTCTTGACCAGCGGGCGGTTGTCGGCCATGGCAGCCTGACCCTCCTTGGCGTCGGGGTCGAAGGTGATGGTGACGTTCTTCATGGAGACGCCCTCAATGGGCTGCTCGGGCAGGCCGTCGAAGTAGCAGCCCGCAAACTGTGCATCGGTGGCCACGATGTCTTCCATGGTCAGGGTGCCGAGCTTCGGGGTGTACTCGTCCACGGGCAGAGCCTCGCGGCACTGGACATAGGGACTGTGGCCGTCCGGGTCGCAGAAGTAGAACATATTGATGACGAAGGGAGCCTTGACGCCCCGCATCTCCACGTTGCGGAACACCAGACCGTCGATGACGGCGGTGTTGCCGCGGCCGCGGCGGGTCTTGACGCGGAGGCCGCGGTCGGTGTGGTCCATGAGGCACTGGGTGACCACCATGTCCTTGACGCCGCCGCTCATCTCGCTGCCGATGACGATGCCGCCGTGGCCCTTGTCCAGCAGGCAGTTGCGGATGACGGTGTGCTCGCAGCTCTTCTTGAGCTTCATGCCGAGGAAGACCTTGCTGGCCTTCATGGCGATGCAGTCGTCGCCGACGTGGATGTTCACGCCGATGATGCGGGTGTACTCGCAGCTCTCGGGGTCGATGCCGTCGGTGTTGGGGGCGTTGTAGGGGTTGTTGATGTTGAAGTTCAGCAGGTCGAGGTGTTTGACGAAGATGGGGTGGATGGTCCAGGAGTAGCTGTTCTGCACGGTGATGCCGTGGAGGCAGATATTCTCGCTGTCCACCATCGCCACGGCGCGGGGACGCCATGCGATGCGCTTGACCTTGGGGTCGATCCACCAGTCGCCGTTCTGGGCGGCGCAGTCCAGCGTGCCTTCACCGGTGACGACGACGTCATGCACCTGGGTGATGTTCAGCAGGCCCGCAAAGCTGTTCAGCGGGTTGCCCTCCCAGCCGGTGAGGTAGTATTCGTCCACCTCGTTCTCGCTGGGGATGACGCCGGGCAGGATGGGGTAGTGGGTGCGGTCATTGTCGCCCAGCAGCACAGCGCCCTTCTCGAGGTAGAGGGTGGTGCAGCTCTTCATGAAGAGGCTGGCGGTGCGGTAGCGGCCAGCGGGAACATATACCGTGCCGCCCCTGGGGCAGGTGGAAAGAGCAGCCTGCAGCCTGCCGGTGTTGTCGGTCTCGCCGTCGGCGACGAGGCCGTAGCGGGATGCGTCCACAAAGAAGCTCTCGGCCTCGGTGGTGAAATCCAGCTTCAGGTGCTCACCCTCGCCGTCTACCTCCACAGTGTAGGCGGTGGACGGCGTCAGGGAGAAGAGGGAGAACACGTTGGTGTTGCAGCTTTCGTAAATGGTCTTGCCGTTCAGAGCCACGGCGAAGGGGTGCTCCGGGCGGAAGCACTTGCCGTTTTCCAGCTCGAAGACGGCGCTGCGGGTCATGGAACGGATGAGAGACAGATTCATTTTTACAGCCTCCTGAGTTATTTGCGTAGATTTGCGGCTTGCCCGCAGAGGGCGGGCATGGTACACTGGGGATAAGAATATCAGAGCACTGCCCCGGCGGGGCAGGCATAGCAAGAAGGGGGAAGGGCGGATGCGCGCCGAACGGGAAAAACTCAACGCGAAGATCACGGCGGGAGCGCTCAAGCTGGCCGGCGGGCGGCTCGAGCTGCCTGCCGAGATGTGCCATATCGTTCTGTTTTCGGGCGGCAGCTGCACGGTCCAGTGCGGGGACATGTCGCTCCTGGTCAGCCCCGGCTGCGCACTGCTGCTGGGGCCAGGGGCGTGGGCGGTATCGCAGGCAGGCCACACCCAGCCGGAAATGCTGGGGTGCAGTTTCCCACAGGCGGCCCTCCACGAGATGAAGAACGCCACCGGCGAAGATTTCCTCCGCCTTTTTGCACCGGGCAGCCAGATGGCCCTTTACGGCAGCATCCAGTGGGCCAGCCGTCTGCGGACGCTGCTGGAGATGATGCGGGGCGCCATGGGCGAGCCGGAGTATCCCGGCGGGCTGTATCTGGCACTGACGCTCCACTATGTGGAGCAGGAGCACCGGGCGCAGAGCGCCGCCGACGCCCGCCCCCGCAACGAGACGGTGGAGCAGATCTGCGCCTACCTTGCGGCAAACTACCAGCAGAAGCTTTCCCTCACCGAGGTGGCGGCGCGGTTCTACATCTCGCCCTACTATCTGAGCCGGCTGTTCCGGCGGGTGACGGGGCAGTCCATCGTGGACTACATCAACGCCCGCCGTATCGAGGTGGCACAGAAGCTTCTGGAAACGACAGAGCTGAGCATCGGCAGCGTGGCCGAGCAGACCGGCTTCGCCTCTGCGGCCCACTTCCGCCGCGTCTTCCGGGAGACGATGGGCGTCGGGCCGCTGCAATATAGAAAAAGTAGGAAATAGAGTGCCACAAAAGCCTCTCCCTTTGGGAGAGGTGTCACCGAAGGTGACGGAGAGGGCAAGCCAGCTTTGACAAAGCCGCTGCGCAGCGATAAGCAGCCTCTTTGTCAGAGCAATATTATCGCAACGTCCGTACATCTCTGTCGGCGTCCTTGCCCTCTCAGGCGCTCACGCGCCAGCTCTCCCAAGGGGAGAGCCTTTGACATTGGAAATGCCCCCTGCGTCCTCTCTACGGGAAGAGGCACAGGGGGCATTCATGTTTGTCGGGATGATCCGAGCGGCGGGGGCTTCAGCTTAGCCCTTGACAGCACCGGCGGAGATACCTTCGACGAACTGATCCTGTGCGCAGAAGAAGACGATGAGCTGCGGCAGGATAGAGATCAGGGACAGGGCCAGAATACGGTTCCAGGCAAAGCCCGTATCACCGTCCATGGACAGCTTGACGAACAGGGACATGGGGTACTTTGCAGGGGTCTGGACGTAAAGCAGGGGACCCATGAAGTCGTTGCAGCTCCACATGAACTGGAACAGTGCGCAGGACACCAGAGCGGGCATCAGCATCGGGACGATGACCTTGTACAGGGTCTGGAAGGAGGAGCAGCCGTCGATGGCGGCAGCCTCGTCCAGGTCGCGGGGGACGTTGCGCATGAACTGCACCAGCTGGTAGACGAAGTAGGTCTCAGTTGCGAATGCGCAGTGGACCCAGATGGCCAGATAGAACGGGCTGTTGACCCAGCCGAACTTGGTGTACAGCAGGAACTGAGGCACATTCAGGACGACCTGAGGCAGGAACAGGGTGGCCAGCATGATGCTGAACAGGATCTTCCGGCCCGGGAAGTCGAAGCGGCCAAAGCCGTAAGCTGCAATGCAGGAGGAGACCACGGTGCAGATGACCTTGGGCAGGACGTAGCTGTAGGTGTTCAGCATGGCCTGCAGGATGTTGATGGAACCGCCGAAGTTGTTCAGCGCGTTCTTGTAGCCCTCCAGAGTGGGGTTCTTGATCCACAGGCCGATGCCTGCAAAGATCTCGCTGTTGTCCTTAAAGGTGGCGCTGATCATCCACAGCAGGGGATAGATCATGATGAGGCCCACCAGGATCAGGACGAGGTACTTGAAAAACGTCGCGATGGCGTTAGAAGCTTTCATTCCCATACTGTCATACCTTACCTTTCATCCGAGTAGTAGACCCACTTCTTCTGGCTGGTGAAGGCGATGATCGTCAGGATGCAGACGATGACGAACATGATCCATGCCAGTGCGGAAGCCATGCCCATCTGGTTGGACTTGAATGCGTAGTTGTAGACCAGAATGGAGATGAGGGTGGTGGAACCGCGGGGACCGCCGTTGGTGATGATGAACGGGCCATTGAACTCCTGGAAAGCCTGGCAGATCTGAGTGACCAGATTGTAGAAGATGATGGGGGTGATCATCGGGACGGTGATGGAGAAGAACTGACGCCACTTGCCTGCGCCGTCGATGGTGGCGGCCTCGTACAGGTCGGCCGGCACGCCCTTCAGAGCGGCGAGGAACAGCACCATGGCGGAGCCGAACTGCCAGATACGCAGGAAGCAGATGATCCACAGTGCGTAGCTGGGGTCGCTCAGCCAGGAGGGACCCTGGAAGTGGCCGAAGGTCAGCATGCGGATGAGGGTGTTGACCAGACCGTCATCACGGAACACGGCCTTCCACAGCACGGCGATAGCAACAGAGCCGCCGAGGATGGAGGGGATGTAGTAGACGGTGCGGAACACATTCACGCAGGCGATCTTGAAGTTCAGGATGTAGGCGATGAACAGTGCGAAGACCAGCTTCAGAGGCACAGTGATGAAGCTGTACTTGAAGGTGGTGATGAGCGCCTTGGTGATCTTGGGAGTGGTGAAGGCGTCCACATAGTTCATGATGCCATACTGATGGATGCCGTTGAAGAAGTCCATATCCGTAAAGCTGTAGTACAGAGACTGGCCGAACGGAATGGCCTTGAAGACGACGAAGCCGATGATCCAGGGGATCAGGTAGAACAGGCCCTGCCATTTGTCAAAAAACTTCTGGGCCGGGGTACGCCCGAGAGAGGGCGCTTTGCTTTCTTTCATCCAGGGGTCCTCCTTTTATAAGGATATGTCTCGTGCGCCGCACAATCGTTTGGACACATTTTTGTCAAAAAAATGTCATCACCGTCTTGCAAAAAAGGGGCATCCGTCCGTAGGTGGAAGGGATGCCCCTTGCAAGACTCCTTTATGCGGGGCGGCCCGTGTCAACACCGCGCGTGTGCGGGCCGCGAAAGGTCTGTGAGGCGGAAATCAGACGGTGTAGCCGACAGACTCCATGCCGTCCAGCAGGGTATCGACCAGGTCAGCGCCGGAAGCATTGTCGTAATCCAGAGTGTCGAACACTTCCTGATAGATGCCGGTGCCGGTAGCCTTCAGGTCGTTGGACTCAAACAGGGGGTCGAGCTGGTTGGAAACGAAGGCCATGACCTTGCCGTTTGCCTCAGCCACCAGCTCCTTGATCTTGCCGGCGCTCTGAGCAGCAGCCAGACCAGCCTTGGAGGCGGGGATGCCGCACTCGGAGCCCATGATCTCGGCACCTGTGGTCTCGTTCAGCAGGAAGTTGATGAGGGTAGCTGCCTCTGCGGGATGCTCGCAGGTCTTGGTGATGGCCAGACCCATGGAGACCTTGGAGAAGCCGCCGTTGTAATCGCCGAACTTGATCTCCTCGCCCACGGTGAAGCCAGCCTTGTTCTCCTCGTCCAGAGCGTCAGCGTACTTGGTAGCGGAGGAGTCCCACTCGAAGCAGCCGGCCAGCTTGCCGGTGATCCACTCGGTGGACTGGTGAGCGGCGTTGTCGCCGTTGGAGCCGTAGTAGGTGGGCAGGCTCATGATGACGTGGCCCTCGACCAGGCTCTTGATGAAGTCGATGCCCTCAGCGATCTGGTCGGCATCGTAGTTCAGGGTGGAGGTGGCGGGGTCTGCCCAATCCTTGCCGTACTTGCTCTCGAGGTAGAACACCATCAGGATCATACGGTCGTATGCGCCCAGGTGCAGGGGATAGTAGTCATCGCCCAGCTTCTCCTGGAAGGTCTTGCCGGCAGCCATCAGCTCGTCCAGAGTGGTGGGGAAGGAGATGCCGGCCTTGTCGAAGGTGGTCTTGTTCCAGTAGAAGATACGGCCGGTCATGGAGACAGGCACGCACTGCTGAGCGTTTGCCACGTTGCAGGCAGCCAGCTTGGCCTCGTCCCACTGGGTCAGGTCGAGGTACTCGGAGACGCTGTTCAGGTCGATGAAGGTCTGGCCGTTCTTGGAGTAGTTGTACAGCCAGTTCCAGTTGATCTGGCAGACATCCTCAGCGACGCCGCCTGCGAACTTGGTGGACATGGTGTCCTCCCAGCCGGACCATGCAGCGAAGGTGGGGTTGACGGTGATGGTGCTGTGCTCAGCAGAGAAAGCCTTGATGGCCTCCTGGTAAGCGTTGTGACGGGACTCGCCGCCCCACCAGCTCATGGTCAGGGTGACGGGGTCAGAAGACAGGCCGGCCACAGAAGCTGCTGCGGAAGAAGCGGCAGTGGAAGTGGCGGTAGAACCGGCATTGCCGGAACCGCCGCAGGCGGCCAGCAGGCCGGCAGCACCCACAGCGCCAGAGACCTTCAGAAAGTCACGACGAGAAATTGCCTTGCTCATTTTCGTTCTCCTCCTATGTAGAAAACATCTTCTTGCATGGATGCCTCTGCAAAGCATCCGTTGTATACAAATATGATACCAAAGGCAAGAAAAAAAAGAAAGATGCAAATTGTAGTGATAGCGGCAGAAAACGTACAAATATTGCGCTTATTTTTTGCCCGGTTTTGACGTCATTGCCAGAATGAATAAACTTGGACCGAAAAACTGTGCAACTTGTATACTTCAACGATTTGCATAGAAAACTGGGATGCAACAGGGGAAGATTGGCCTGAATTGCAAGAATATTGTAGCCGAGGCAGAATTTGTTGAAAGAGCGTTGTATACATTAAAAGCAACGATAACAGAAAGTTCCGGCACCGAGCTGATATATCAATAGCGCAAAAAACGCGCGAATTGGGGCGCGACTGATATATCACGGATGCAGAAAAGATACAAAAATGCCGCCCGGCGTGCGGGCGGCATAAAATCAGGAAAAAGAGTCACCGGCGGGCGGCGTAGAAGGCGCTGCGCTCCCGGAAATAGCACTGGGGACACATGCTGACGTACTGGACGTCGTTCTCAAGGTCGATGGCTACCTGTTCGCCCTCAAAGACGAAGCGGCCGTTGACCTTGCGGCAGTTGCAGGTGGCCTTGCGGCCGCAGGTGCAGATGGTCTTCATCTCCTCGATGGTGTGGGCCAGCTCCAGAAGCCGGGTGGAGCCGGGGAAGCCCTTGAGGGAGAAGTCGGAGCGCAGGCCGTAGCAGATGACGGGGATGTTCAGCTCTACCGTCACCATAAACAGCTGCTCGGCCTGCTCTGCGGTGAGGAACTGGCTCTCGTCACAGAGCACACAGGCCAGAGGCCGGCCCTCGCTGCTGGCGGCCCGGACGGCCTCCACCAGGTCCATGTCCGGCGGCACCAGCAGATCGGCAGGGCGGCGGACGCCCAGACGGCTCACGAGGTCGCCGCTGCCCTTGGTGTCCACCTTCGGCTTGAGGATGAGCACCCGCATCCCCTGCTCCTCGTAGTTGTGGGCCACCTGCATCAGCGCGGTGCTCTTGCCGCTGTTCATTGCGCCGTAACGGAAATAAAGCTTTGCCATGTCGAAAAAGTCTCCTCATGAAAGGACTCTCTCAGCCAAAGCCTGACGGAGAGGGCCGGTATTATCGATAGTATCTGCTCAGTCCTGATTGCGCAGCCGGTAGCCCAGGCTCATCAGGCTGTCGCCGAGGTGGACGTTCTCCACCACCACGTCGGGGTAGGAGACAGACAGATCGTAGTGGGAGAAGTTCCAGAAGCCCTGGATGCCCAGAGCCACCAGACGGCCGCTGATCTCCTCTGCGCCGCTGCGGGGCAGACAGAGCACAGCCACCTCGGGGTGGTGCTCGGCGCAGAAAGCTTCCAGCTCGTCGATGTGTAAGATCCGGATGCCGTTAATCTCTTTGCCCACCTCGTCGGGGGCGTTGTCGAAGGCGGCGATGAGCTTGTAGCCGTTGGTGTCGGTGGTGATGAAGCGGCTCACAGCCTTGCCCAGACGGCCGCAGCCGATGAGGATGGTGGGCAGGAGGTCGCCGTTGCCAAAGAGCAGCTGCTCAAGGATGCTCAGCAGGTTCTCCACCGAGTAGCCGATGCCCTGACGGCCATTCACGTCGCCGATGCAGTTGAAGTCCTGCCGCACCTGAGAGGCAGTGGTACCCATCTGGGCGGCCAGCTCACGGGACGAGATGCTGGTGATGCCGTCGTTCTTCAGGGTGCGCAGGTAGCGATAGTATTTGGGCAGGCGCTTGATGACGGGCAGAGAAGCTTTGCCGGGAGTATTCATAGGGGGGCTCCTTTCTTTTTATCCGCAGCATTGCCGGGGAGAGGTGCGCAGCGGCAGGGCGCTCCGGCAAAAGATTTGTACTTTCTTGTACAATAATGATACATATTTGACAATCTTATCTCTAGTATAAAGTATACAGCGCGAAGAGAGAATGTCAAACCATTTGGCACATTTTTTTGAGAAAGAAAAGAAATCTTTGCCGAAGTATAACCGGCAGGAATGCCGGACAAGCTGAAATGAAGCAAAAAGGAGGATGCGCAGAATGTCACAGGAAGAGAAGAACGTCCCCGTGGAGCAGCAGCGGCTGGAAAAAGAGCAGATCGAGGATATGGGCAGCGTTTACCGCACCCGGGGAGCTCACGCCATCCACTGCCTGACGGTCATCGGGCAGGTAGAGGGCCATGTGGAAGCGCCCCAGGGCCAGAAGACCACAAAATATGAGCATGTCATCCCCCAGCTGGTGGCCGTGCAGGAGGACCCCGCCATCGAGGGCCTGCTGGTCCTGCTCAACACCGTGGGCGGGGATGTGGAGGCGGGGCTTGCGCTGGCGGAGCTCATCGCCAGCATCTCCAAGCCCAGTGCGGCGGTGGTGCTGGGCGGGGGCCACTCCATCGGCATCCCGCTGGCCGTCAGCGCCCAGCGGAGCTTCATCGTGCCTACCGCCACCATGACGGTCCACCCCGTCCGCCATTCCGGTATGATCCTGGGCGTGCCGCAGACCATGCGCTGGTTCGAGCAGATGCAGGAGCGCATCACCGGCTTCGTGGCGTCCCACAGCGGCATCTCGGAGAAGCGGTACACCGAGCTGATGATGCGCACGGGCGAGCTGGTCATGGACGTGGGCACCGTGCTGGATGGCCGAAAAGCCGTGCGGGAAAAGCTCATCGACGAGTTGGGCGGGCTGTCGGATGCGCTGGCATGGCTCTACCGAGAAATCGAGGGGAAATAAATTGCCATTTGACTTTTCCCGTGGTACAATGAAAGAATCGAGTAGTATCGGAATTCTTCCATCGTCACCGACAGAGCCGCCCTGGGCGCGCCCTGCTTCATGATATAAAATAAGGAACGGGTTTTAGGAAACATGGCAAAGAGAAAACGCAAGACCTCCGGGCGCAGCACAGCCTCGCGCCGCAAGAACCGGACACAGGACCGGATGCCCGCGGGGCTCATCACCCTGTTTGCGGGGCTGGTGCTCATGGCGCTGGCTTTCGTGCCGGGCAGCTCGGCCTGGCGCACGATGCACGATGTCCTGTTCGGCGTGTTCGGCTGCGGAAGCTTCGTGCTGGGCGCAGCGCTGTGCTATCTGGCCATCCTCTACACCCGGGGCGAAGACCTTCTGCCCCATATCGCAAAGCTGGTGCTGGGGCTCATCTTCGCCAGCGGCACGGTCATCGTCTTTTCTGACATCCCCACCGACCAGACCGCCGCGCAGATGACCGCCGCCTGTTATCAGAATGGGATGAGCGCATGGCTCTCGGGCGGTGCGCTGGGCGCTGTGCTGGGCGGGACGCTCCTGCTGCTCTGCGGCAGACCCGCCGCCAATCTGGTCATGGCGGGGCCGGCGGGCTGGGGCCGCCCCGTCACTATGGAAGGC
>OASX01000302.1_pt1 | contig 53364 bp, 45 predicted proteins | sample 1516531 | NCBI WGS metagenome assembly OASX01 (sample SAMEA2579911, study PRJEB22360) | human gut metagenome | biome: human gut; feature: human-associated habitat; material: faeces | place: Denmark | collected 2008/2010
GGCAACTATAATTAAAAATGCCAGAATTATACTGGAGGACAGTGTCATAGATGGCGGGGTGACAGTAGAAAATGGTGTGATTATAAGAATTTTTGAAGGAGATCCTGCCTTTTCTGCTGAAACCGTGATAGATGGCAGGGGGTTGTATCTTTCACCGGGATTCATAGATACTCACTGCCATGGAGCCGGTGGCTGCGATTATATGGATGGATCTGTTTCGGCGATGGAAACTGCAGCCAGGACACAGCTTAGATTCGGAGCGACAACGATTGTACCTACGGCACTCTCAGGTACGGAAGAAGAAATACTGAATTTCATAAAATATTTTAAAATATTAAAAGCAAATATGCAAAATGGTCCTCATCTGCCAGGCATACACCTGGAAGGACCTTATTTTAACCGGACTCAATGTGGGGCACAGAATCCTAAAATCATCAGAAATCCCATGCAGGAGGAATACACAAAAATTATAAAAGACGCAGAGGGTGATATTTGTCTGTGGTCTGCAGCGCCTGAATTGGAAGGTGCAATGGAATTCGGCAGATATTGTTCCATGAAGGGAATCATCTGTTCGGCAGGGCATAGCGATGCGCTGTGGGAACAGATGGAGAAAGCCAGACTGAATGGTTTTGGACGGATTACTCATTTATACTCAGCATGTTCAACTATCAAACGAATAGACGGATACCGACATCTGGGTGTAGTGGAAAGTGCATTTCTTTTAAAAGATGTAATTGTCGAAATTATTGCCGATGGGCGTCATATTCCGCCGGAATTAATCCGCTTGGTTTACGAAATAAAAGGCGCAGATCATGTGGTATTGGTGACAGATTCTATGAGAGCGGCAGGAACAGATACTTATACATCTGTGTTAGGGAGCCTAACGGGAGGTTTGGAAGTGGTTATAGAGGATGGTGTGGCTAAAATGGCAGACAGAAAAGCCTTTGCCGGCAGTATTGCCACTTGTGACGTGTTAGTGCGGACGGCGCTTAAATGCGGAATTCCCCTATGTGATGCAGTAAAAATGGCAAGTCTTACACCTGCGCATTCCATAGGAATATCTTCTGTGACAGGATCTGTATCTGTAGGGAAATACGCTGATTTGATTATGTTTGATGATGATATTCAGGTTAAATGGTGCATGGTAAGCGGAAAAATAGTAAAATAACAGAAATTATAGTATAAAATGGGGATACAGTCTTTGACTGCATCCCCATTTAAAATTGATTTATTGTTTCAGTGGCTCCAGAATGCTTCTTTTTTGATTAGGTTTCCACTGTTGTCGAATTCCATTTCCTCGGGAGATCCAAGTATTTCGATGCAGGGATTGGAGGCTGCATCTTCCAGCATACTTTCAGATATATATATTTCACCGATTTCCAGTGTGTTAGGAATTCGTACCATGCGGATATTGTCTATATCCACTTCATTACAAGTCTTAATACATGCCGCGATAGCAAAATAATCGTTTTTTAACATCATAGGCAGGTGTATACCGGTAAATACAGTACTGGTTATTGCATTGATATAACTCTCCTCTAATCTGGCCTGCTGCAATACGCGGCTGGTACAGACATCTACGCATCCTATCCCTACCATTATTCCGCGAGTTTCCTCTGAAAGGTCCAGAACACATATTTTTTGTATCTGAACATCATTGGCAGCATAGGGGGTGATAAATCTTCCTGTAACATTGGGATCCTGACCGTCACCACTATAGTTTTTTCCGATTTCATCTATAGCCAGGACCGCAATATTATTGAAAAGAATGCTGCCCATTTTAGTGCGGGCGATTTCCAGAAGTTTTGGCTCTTCATCGGGTATTTTGTCGCCGGTCAATGCTTTGACCATAAAGGAGCGTCCATACGCATTCTCAATAACTGATAGTCCAAAGAGAATGTTGCATTGCTTTAAAATGACATTTCCAAATAAAGGTACCAGGTGTGCCATATTTTTGAAACCGGCCTGGTGGCAGATGCTGGCTCCGTACTGTTTGCCGAGACCAATAGTCATCATTTTCATCATGCCGCTTTCATAGCTTCCTCTGAAAGCCGTGTGTGGTTTGATCTTGCCTATCAGAATAATTCCATCTGCTTCATATGCGCGTTTGTCAATATGTACACTGTGACCTTCGTTTGTTTCCCCGACTTTTACGGTTTCCATACTGGAAACTATAGGACATCCCACATAATTTTCTACTATTTGGGCACTGGCAAGTATTTCTGCCTGCCCTTTGGCCGTGGCGCCCCCATGACTGCCCATAGCAGGGACGATAAATGGAAATGCCTTTTTCTCTTTCAGAACAGATACAACTGTTTTCACGATATCTTTATGATGACAGATGCCGCGGCTGCCTACTGCAATAGCAATACGCATACCTGATTGTATTGTATCGTCGATATCTTTCTGCTGCATTTCCTTGCGTACAGCCTGTTCAATATCTGTAATTTCCACAGCGTCAAATTTTTGACGGACGCGTATCATTCGTGGAATTTTTATATTACCAATAATATCATATAAATTTTCAGCCATAGCTAGTATCCTTTCTTTATACGGAGGAGAAAAAGAAAACGTTATCCATAAGAAAAGTATAAAGCAGAGCAACAAAAAAGGCAAGAATGAATTTTAGTGTTTCTAAAACCGGATAACTATATTGGTAAATACTGGAAGAAAATAAAAAATTTCCAAATAAAGACTTTTTTTAACGTAAAAGTTAGAAAATATAATTGACATAAGAATGTTGTTGTGATACCATGAAATTACATTACGGAAAACGTATTCCATGAACGAGAGGAAAAACTAAAAGGAGGATGAAAGTGTATGAAAGTAGGTTTTATTGGACTTGGCATGATGGGCAGCGGAGTATGTATGAATATTGTAGATGGTGGATTTGAAACTACAGTATATGACATGAATGAGGAAGCTATGGTTCCGTTTGAAGGAAAAGCCAGTCTGGCACAAAGCATTGAGGAAGTATTTGAGCATTCAGAGATTACACTGATGTCGCTTCCAAGTTCCGTACAAGTGGAAGCAGTAACTAATACATTTTTGTCGATGGGGGTAAAAGGTAAGACTGTGCTGGATATCAGCACCAGTTTTCCGCTTTCCAGCAGGGCCATTTATGAAAAATTTAAAAATGCCGGTGGTGAATTTGCGGATGCATCCCTTACAGGGACACCGGCACAATCTGCTGCGGGGGAACTTATTGTGACTTTTGGAGGTGATGAAGCAACTTTTGAAAAAGTAACACCGGTTGTAAATACTTTTTCAAAAGCATTTCAGTATATAGGCAAAAGCGGCGCTGGTAATGTTGCCAAATTGATCAATAATTATCTGGCAATTATGTACGTAAACCTGTATGGCGAAATTTTCCCTTTGGTAGAAAAGCTGGATATTGATGTGGAGAAATTATTTGATATTATTGGAGAAAGCGGCGTTGGATGCCCTATGTATAAAGGTGCCGGTAAGAAGATAGTATCGAAAAGCTACGAACATGGTTTCGCATTGGATTTGGCACTAAAGGATGCAGGGTATGTAAAGCAGCTTTTTGACAGTTATGGAAGTCCTTCCTTTATACTGGATGGCGGCTTGTCTGCAATGAAAATTGCGAGGCAGAAGGGCCTGGGGAAAAAGGATATCAGCGAAGTTGCAAAGGTGCAGCGTGAATTACTGAATCTGGAAGACTGAAAAGGTAGAATTATGGACAAAGCAGATATTCAAAAAGCAGAAAAATATTATGTGAGACATTTAAAAGAGGTCATTCTTCCGTTCTGGATTCCGGATTGTATTGACCGGAAATTTGGAGGCTATTTGAACTGTTATGATAATACCGGTAAAGAGTTATTGTCATATAATAAATTTACATGGTCTCAGGGACGTTTTCTTTGGGTATTTTCGGAATTATCTATGTGTGAAGACAGTGTTGTAACAAAAGAAGAAAAAGAAGTGTTTTTGGAATACGCAAAAATCGGTGTGGATTTTCTCAGTGAACATGTATTTCTGAATGAAAGTAAGGTATGTACTTATTTGATGGACAGAGAGGGAAATCCCATACCTGCAGATGAAAGCGGTATATTATCATCAAGTATATATGCGGACTTTTTTGTGGCAGCGGGATTTGCAAAATACGCAGATGCAGCAAAAGACTATAAAATATTTGAACTTGCCGAAAAGATGTACCAGAGTATCAGGAAGAGAATAGAGCAGGGAACGTATCTTACTTTGCCGTATCCCATACCAGAAGGACTGCGTATGCATGGGATACCGATGATATTTTTGAACCTATCAACCGAGATGTATGTTTCCGCGGCTGGACTTGGATTAAAAAATGATGTTTACAGCCGGGATATGCAGATGTTTTATACAGATATACTCACCAATTTTGTAGATCAGAAACATGTATTGAGAGAAATGATAACAACAGATAATTGTCAGGTGGATAATTATTTCGGAGAGTACTGTAATCCAGGACATACAATGGAAGATATCTGGTTTATTCTAAAAGCTGCCCATTATTTGGGAGACCGGTCAGTTCTTCCGCTTTGCACAGAAATACTGAAAAATGTATATAAAATTGGATGGGATAAGGATTATGGTGGTTTTCGGTTATTTGTCCATCACGATGGAGGAGTTCCTCATGGTAAATCAGCAGGTTTAGAGAAGGAACCCATGTTCAGGCAAATTGAAGAGAATCACAATAATAAGCTTTGGTGGCCGCATTCGGAGGCCCTTTACAGTTTCCTGCTTGCGTATTTTCAATCAGGGGATGAAGAATTACTTGCTATCTACAGGGAGGTATTTGATTATACGTTTAAATTATTTCCGAATCCTGACTCAAGTGTTGGAGAATGGATTCAAATCCGCCAGCGGGATGGCAGACCGGATGATAAAGTAGTGGCACTGCCTGTGAAAGATCCTTATCATATCACCCGAAATCTGATCTTGATCATACAGCTATTAAATGAGCAGGCACATAAAGCTGATTTTGAAGGAGAGGAGGAAAATTTTGCAGATAAAAAGATACGATAAAATAAAAGTTAAAATATTTGAAAAAAGAAAAGAGATGGGGCTCCATGCCGCAGAAGATGCAGCTTCCTGTATGAGAAGTTTGTTGGAAAGCAAAGATGAAATCAATTGCATGTTTGCAGCAGCACCTTCTCAAAATGAGTTTTTGGAAGCTCTTGCAGGTATTCAGGATATAGACTGGGGACGTATCAATGCTTTTCACATGGATGAATACATAGGATTTGAGATTGGAGATCCGCGGTCTTTTAACGGATACCTATCTAATAAGATCTTTGGAAAGGTTCCGTTCAAGAGTGTAAATTTGATGAATGGTAAAAATGATTTCCGAAAAGAGTGTATCCGTTATGAAGAACTGATTCGTAATCAAAAATTGGATGTAGTATTTTTAGGAATTGGTGAAAACGGGCATATTGCATTTAACGATCCGGTTAATGCCGATTTTAAGGATACAAATCTGATAAAAGTTGTGGAACTGGATGACGCATGTCGTAGACAACAGGTAAATGATGGGTGTTTTCCTGATATAGATGAAGTGCCAAAATATGCGTTGACTGCAACAATTCCGTGCTTGATGGGGGGATCATTCCTGTTCTGCATAGTGCCGGGTGAATTAAAGGCAGCTGCTGTCAAACATACCCTGACAGGGCCGGTAAATGAAACGTGTCCGGCCAGTATTATGAGAAAACATGAAAATGTTGTTATGTATCTGGATGATAAGTCTGCGAAAGATTTGTAGGAGGAATTTGTATGAAGAAGAAAAGAGTTAGTCTTTTACTGGCAGTTTCTTTGGTTGCATCCTGTGTTTTTACTGCCTGTGGAGAAAAAGAAGATGTGGATAAGGCAGATGATGTACAAGATTCCAATAATACTAAGACGGAGAGTACAGATTCGGATAAGCCGTACAGCGGAACTACCATACGAGTATTGACCGCAAATCAGACCTGTGTAGAAAAAGTACTTTATCCCAATCTCAGTGAGTTTGAAGAGAAAACAGGCATTAAAGTTGATATGGAGATTATGGGGACTGATGATTATTCAAATAAAGCTACAGTAGAGCTGGCAGCTAAAAGTGATAATCTAGATGTTATTTTTCTAAGACCCCTCAATGAGTTGAAGCAGTATACACAAAATGGCTGGCTTACAGATCTATCCTATCTAAATGAAGATACAGAATTCGATATGGGTGATTTTTTTGAATCGTCGATTCAAAGCTGTACTTATAACGATGCTTTGTATGGAGTGCCCATACTGGCGGAAAGCCAGATTATGTATTACCGGAAAGATTTGTTGGAGGAAAAAGGAATAAAAGTGCCGGAAACCCTGGAGGAACTGGAAAGTGCTGCCAGTGAACTGCATGATCCGGATCATGATTTTTACGGAATTGCACTCAGAGGAAAAGCAAATGCATGCATTACACAGTTTTCAACATTTTTGTATGCCTTTGGCGGAAGATTTAATGATGAGACAAAGAGTTTGATGGGAACGGAAGAAGCTCTTGAGGCGGTGCGCTATTACGGCGGCCTATTAAATAAATATGGTCCTGCAGGTGCTGTGAATATGACCTGGACAGAATGTGCAGCGTTATTTGCACAAGGGAAAGTGGGATTTTTTATTGATTCTGATGCGATTTATGGAAATATAACAGGAGACAGCAGCCTTGCAATTACAGAAGACCAGGTTGGATTTGCAAAAGTTCCGGCAGGTCCGGCGGGAAATACACCGTTTTATGCAACAATTGGGGCATGGGCAATTCCGTCTTTTTCCAAGAAGCAGGAGGCAGCTGCAGAATTCATTAAATGGTCATTATCTAAAGAAATGGATCTGAGAATGGCAGAGGAGGTACAGAATGCGAGCTGCAGAGCAAGTACATGGGAAGTACCGGATGTAGCAGAATCATTTCAGCCGGAAATGCTCAAGGCTATGACGGAATCCAGAGAAGTTGCGGTTGCCGGAGACCGTCCGACGGTAATCGGTGTTTCGGAGGCGCGTGATATTCTTAGTGTTCCTATACAGGAAGCAATTATGGGTAATGACCCCGAAGATGCTTTAAAAAAGGCGGATAAAGAGTTTCAGGAGCTGATTGACAGTGAACAGTCGGATTGATTTACCATCGGGCAGTTAATATACCAGGGGTTTGAAGATAATTCAAACCCCTGAGCCATATAGCGAGGAATGATGTTATGAAAAGTAATCGAATGGAAAAATGGGCCCATTATTTTATGGTGTTGCCATTGGTCATTTTTCTTATTTCCATGGTAGCGTTTCCCTTGGTATATACCATTTATTTAAGCTTTACAGATTGGACAATGGGAACTGCATCACCTAAAATAATTGGCTTTGAAAATTATAAGGATATTTTAACAGACAGTAGATTCTGGGCCGCAACTAAAAATACACTGGTGATTGCATTTGGTTCAGTAATAATTGAAACGGTTTTGGGAATAGCGCTGGCCTTACTGCTTAATCGGAAGTTCAGGGGGGGAAATTTGGTTAAGACACTTTTTCTCCTGCCAATGGTGGCAACACCTATAGCAATCGGAATGGTTTGGCAGCTTATCTATGAACCGACCATCGGTATCGCAAATTATATGCTTAAATCTGCGGGATTATCCCCCATCATGTGGCTGGTACAGAAGAACAATGTGATTCCATCTCTGGTTATCATTGAAGTCTGGGAATGGACACCTATGATTATGCTGATAGTTTTGGCCGGTTTATCGGGTATTTCTGATGACCTATTTGAAGCGGCGAAGATGGACGGAGCCAACCGCTTTCAGATTGTACAAAAAATTACACTGCCTCTTATCAAGCCCACGGTTGTAGTTGCAGCTTTGCTGCGAATCATAGATGCACTCAAGACTTTTGATATTATTTATGCCACAACAAAAGGCGGACCGGTTAAGGCTTCAGAAACTGTGAATCTTATGGCTTATACTACTGTGGTCAGTTATTTCAGAATGGGTTACGGGGCATCTACTATAGTGATTTTTTTACTTGAAATTGGTATTTGTATAGCCTTTATATTTTATCTCAGGATGAAAGCGAGGGTTGATGAATAATGGAAAAAACTATAGATCAAGCAACAAATACAAAAAGAATTAAAAGAATTAAATCGGCGGGTGAAAGATTTATTTTCTATTTAGGAATCATATTTATAACCACAGTAGTTGTTTTTCCGTTTTTATGGATGGTTCTTGCTTCTATTAAAACGAACGCACAGGTACTTGACCCGGAGCAGTTTTTGTTTTTTGAGCCTTATTGGGGAAATTATAAAGATGTTTTTGGTAGATATGACTTCGTAAAACCAATTATCAACAGTACAATAGTAGGAGTAGGATCAACATTGATCGGCCTTTTGTTGGGGCTTCCGGCTTCTTATGCTATCGCAAGAACTAAAATGAATAAATTAAGTACAATGGTTTTGATTGTACGTTTTTTCCCGGGAATTGCATTTTTGCTTCCGTGGTATATGATATTTGAAAAAATTGGCATATCTGATACGCATTTGGCATTGATTTTAAGTCATTTATTAATTAATCTGCCATTTATTGTGTGGGTTATGATTCCTGCATTTGAAAGCCTTCCCGCAGATTTGGAGGAAGCGGCCAAGATAGATGGATGCTATACATTTCAGGCATTTATACGTATTATGCTGCCTTTAGCAAAGCCTGGAATTGTGACGGCTTCCTTATTATCTGTAATTTTTTCGTGGAACAACTTTATGTTTTCTCTTGTTTTGGCTGGAGGAAAAACAAAGACGCTGCCGTTGGCACTATTGAGTTTTATCTCTTATGCGTCTATTGACTGGGGGGCGTTGATGGCGGCTGCAGTGACAATTACTCTGCCAATATTAATTGCATCGATTGTTTTGCAAAAGCATATTATTGCAGGATTGACAGCAGGAGCAGTGAAAGGATAGGCAGAAATTACAATATGAGCCCGAAGCTGATATTAGACATCAGCTCCGGGTTTTTTAGCATAATTGGAAAGTACGTTAGCCCCCATCACAATCTCCGGACTAACGCATTCCCCGTCCTCCTGCACACATAAGAATATACTCTTCCGCCCAAGAAATGGCTGCAGATTCTTTTTTGTCCTCTCCTCATCCAGCACCACCGCGCCTGCGGCTGATCCTGTACCGAGCAGGCAGATTACCAGCTTAGACCTGGCGTGGAAGCGTTTCAGGGTATCTGTAAGGGTGTCCAGGGATTTATTTCCGGGCAGGGATTCATAGTTTTCCAACCCTCTCCCAAGCTGCAGCATGGAAATTGGCACCACCTGGTTTACAAGCACCTCGTTCTCCTTCCAGTGCAGAAGGTTGAGCCGGACATTCTGGAAGACCTGGCTGTGAGAGCGGAGCACAGCGGCAATCTCTTTTGTCATGGATACGGCACATTCTTTGGAAAGCGCATAATCCAACACAAAGGTCATTTCCAGAATACCGCCTGTATAGTTATGGGGAACATGAAGCACACGTTCCACTGCATTTTTAAAATTTTTCCGGAATATCAGATTCATTTTCACAAGACCTCCCGTGCAGTTTTATGATACAGTCCGGCATGGAGATCATCCGGACAGCCAGACACTATTATACTACATTTCCTGCAGCCTGCAAGCTATATATAGATTCCATACGCCATACCGGGTCATTGCTGTCTCACTTTATAAATACCCTTGTTGTATTTATATATTACCCATCGCACATCATCTGTTAGATATCAGAGTTCTGAATTACCTGGAAAGTAAGGACACATGTCGAATTTCCGGATTTACCTATAGATTATATGGCTGTCTTTCAAATTATCTGTAAAACAAGCAGAAGACACGGTCTGGTTCTTGAAGATTACCTATAAAAACTAAAGTTTTTTAATGAATTATCTGCAGAACAAGAAGAAATCATTGTCGGGCGCCCTAAGATTACCTACGAAAGCTAAAGACATCCTTCAAATTATTTGTAAAACAGACAGAAACCATTGCCAGGAGTCCTAAGATTACCTATAAAAACTAAAGCTTTTTAATGAATTATCTGCAAAACAAGAAGAAATCATTGTCGGGCGCCCTAAGATTACCTACGAAAGCTAACGACATCCTTCGAATTATCTGTAAAACAGGCGGAAACTATTGCCAGGAGTCCTAAGATTACCTATAAAAACTAAAAATTTTAATAAATTATTTGTAAAACAAGAAGAAAATATTGTCAGATGCCCTAAAATCACCTACGAAAACCAAAGATTTCTCTAAAATTAGCCGTAAAGTGGGGAGAACTTGCTGCCAGGCGCTTAAGACTATCTACGAAAATAAGAGATTTAGATTCCTTTCAATTTGTCTATAGAGCAAGGAAGATCAGAGTCATCCCTCGCAGCTGCCCCTCCCATGTCATGCTATCATGCAGCCCCGCCTACGGCCATTTTCCAGTCCCCATTTTCCCGTCCCTGCGAATAAAAACATTGCGGTTTTCTACCCCGTCCCTTATAATAAAAAAGAAGAAAATAAATTGCTAACCGTTCAGCCGTATCTGTACATTTACCGTGCTGAACTTGTATAAATCAGCGGCAACATCAGTAAAAATACTGACTGCACACAGAAAGGTCTTATTGCTGCCATGAAAAGTTTTAAAGAAGAGAAATGTGAAATCTACCTTTGGGGAGAGGAGATAAAAGAACCGGTTCCTGTTATCTGGTGCCACATTTTTTCCCGGGAGGAAGGGGAGAAGATATGGCAGCAGATCACGAGGCCGTGTGTCCTTGCGGGCGTTTCGGGAAGAGACTGGAACGGTGATTTTTCTCCCTGGAAGGCAGAGAAGGCTTTTGCAAAGAGCACGGATTTTACAGGCGGAGCCGGGGAATATCTGCGGTATTTTGAGCAGGAGCTTCTTCCCCGGGCGGAACAGAATCTTTCATTTGAAGTGAAGGACAGAGGAATCGTGGGATATTCCATGGCCGGATTATTCGCCGTGTATGCCATGTACCATTCGGACAAGTTCAACAGAATCGGCACCATGTCCGGTTCCCTCTGGTTTGACGGCTGGGCAGATTATGCCATGTCCCACAGTATGAAAGCCGAAAATCCATTGATCTATATATCTCTTGGCAGCAGGGAGCATAAAGTCCGCAATGTGAGAATGGCTTCCGTAAAAGTGTGCACAGAACGTCTGGCTGCCCACTGGGGGAAATTTTGTCCGGTTATCTGTGAGAGTAATCCGGGCGGTCATTTTGATGACCCGGAGGGACGCGTGGCAAGAGGGATTTCCCGACTTTTGGCTTATGGGGGAAAATCTCCCACAGAGTGTGACGTACAGCCGGCCAAAGAAATTTTCAAACACATTCTGTAAAGTCCATAAACAGAAATACATAAGACAGAGAGGTTTTATACATGGAGAGAGAAGTTCTTGCAGAGGACTTAAAGAAATTATATAAAGCGGGAGATATGGTGAAGGCTGACTGCGGGGGCTGCCAGGGATGTTCTGAGTGCTGCCGGGGCATGGGGGACTCCATTAAACTGGACCCCCTTGATGTCTACAGGCTGGAGACAAACCTGGGCCTCACTTTTGAAGACCTGATGAACAGCCACATAGAACTGCATGTGGCAGAGGGCAGTATTCTGCCGAATCTGCGGATGACAGGAGCAAAAGAAAAGTGTACCTTCTTAGATGAAAATGGAAGATGTAAGGTCCATGCCTTCCGCCCGGGGCTCTGCCGGTTATTTCCCCTGGGGAGATATTATGAGGAAAAAGGTTTTTTCTATTACCTGCAGAATCAGGAATGCCCGAAGAAAAATAAGACTAAAATAAAAGTGAGCAAATGGCTGGATGTGCCGGATTTGAAAAACTATGAAGATTTTGCTGCCAAATGGCATTTTCTTTTGAAAGACATCCGGAATCTTCTGGAAGAAAAAGAGGAAGAGCAGCTCACGAAAGATCTGAACATGTATGTCCTGAATCTTTTTTATACACAGCCGTTTGAAAGCGGAAGAGACTTCTATGTACAGTTTGAGGAGCGCCTGGGACAGATGAGGAAGCTGCTGTCAGTGCTCAGGCAGGACTGATGCCTCCCGGAAGAAATGCTGTGTACCGTATGGGAGCTCCCGGAGCCTGGCTGCTGCCGGGCTTTTTCCGACTCTCCCGCAAAGTAAGAGAACCGAAAACCGTGATCGCATAAAATTCAGGGAGGGATGTCAGCATGAATGATGAGCTTCAAAAATGGATACCAACAGACGAGGTGGCAGGTTTTCAGGTATGCCCGGGGCTGTACGGCAACTACGGTGCCACAGTTTTACAGACTGCCGTTAACTTTACCGTGCATTCAAAGGGTGCGGCGTTCTGTGAGCTGCTGCTTTTTCACAGGACAGAGGAGGAACCGTATGCGGTTCTCAGGTTTCCGGAGCATTTTAAGATCGGTGACGTGTACTCCATGATGGTGTTCGGTCTGGATATCGGAGAATTTGAGTATGCTTACCGGCTGGGCGGTGTCTGGGACAGGGAACAGGGCCTTCTCTTTGATGAGAACCACATACTCCTTGACCCCTATGCAAAGGCAGTGACAGGCCAGAGTGTATGGGGCAAAAAGGTGAATGAAAAAGGATATCGGGCCAGAGTTGTGAGAAATGATTTTTTCTGGGGAAAAGAGCGGCAGCCAAAGGTTCCCATGGATGAGCTGATCATTTATGAGATGCACGTCCGCGGATTTACGAAGATGGCAGAAGATGTTGAGCACCCGGGGACATTTGCAGGCATTAAGGAGAAAATCCCCTATCTGAAGGATTTGGGAGTTAATGCAGTGGAGCTTATGCCCATCTTTGAGTTTGATGAGCTGCGGGAGCGGAGAATGGTGAATGACCGGCAGGTCATCAATTACTGGGGCTATAATACCGTGGCATTTTTTGCCCCCAACACCAGTTATGCGGCCTCAAAAGAGTACAACCGGGAGGGAATGGAGTTAAAGGACCTGGTGCTGGCGCTCCATGAAAACGGAATAGAGGTCATTCTGGATGTGGTGTTTAACCACACGGCTGAAGGAAACGAGGAGGGGCCTTTTATATCGTTTAAAGGATTTGACAACAACATTTACTATCTTTTGACGCCGGACGGCCATTATTATAATTTCAGCGGCTGCGGCAATACACTGAACTGCAATCACCCGGTGGTGAGGAGAATGATTCAGGAATGCCTCAGATACTGGGTTTCCGATTACCATATTGACGGTTTCCGGTTTGACCTGGCATCGATTCTGGGGCGGAACGAAGACGGTTCACCCATGGAACGGCCGCCTCTTGTGGAGTCTCTGGCCTATGATTCCCTGTTAAGCGGCACCAGGCTGATTGCGGAGGCATGGGATGCAGGGGGACTATACCAGGTGGGGCAGTTTCCGGCCTTCTGCCGCTGGTCAGAGTGGAACGGAAAGTACAGGGATGACCTGCGGGAGTATCTGAAGGGCGGACTCTGGTCAGCCCAGGCGGCTGCCATGCGTATCGCAGGTTCTACGGACATTTACAAGCCCAAGATACGGGGGAAAAATGCCTCCGTTAATTTCCTGACTTGTCATGACGGCTTTACACTCTATGACCTGTATTCCTATAACTGGAAACACAATGAGGCCAACGGATGGGAAAACCGGGACGGTTCCGATGATAACAGGAGCTGGAACTGCGGGGAAGAGGGAGAGACAGATGACCCTCAGGTCAATGCGCTGAGAATGCGTCTGATCAAGAATGCCTGCGCAGTCCTCATGTGCAGCAGAGGGACGCCTATGTTCTACGCAGGGGATGAATTCTGCAACACCCAGTATGGGAACAACAATGCCTACTGCCAGGACAACGAGATATCTTGGATTGACTGGAGCAGGCTTGAGACACACAGAGATGTGTATGAATTCTTCCGGTTCATGATACATTTCAGGAAGAGCCATAAGAGCATCAGCGGCAATCTGGGCAGCAACCGCTTCGGCCTTCCGGAGATCAGCTTCCACGGGGAAAATCCCTGGGTGGAGAATTTCGGGCAGGAGGCAAAGGTTACGGCAGTGATGTTCACAGGCTATGATGAGGATAACGGCAGGGATGACATTGTCTATCTCCTGGTGAATGCCTTCTGGGAACCTGTTTCAGTCAGACTGCCTGAGCTTCCGCGGCCCCTGCTGTGGCATGTATCCGTGAATACCGGAGAGATCGGTTCGGAGTGGAAAAAACAGCCTGTCCGCCTGGACAGTGACAGTATACTTGCCGGCCCCAGGAGTGTCATAGTCCTGAACGGGTGTGAGTTCTGTTCGGTTTACGAAAGAAATCAATAAGGAGACGCAATATGAGATATATAAAACCCGGCTATTATGACGATTTTGTCTGTATTGCCGGAGCTTGTCCGGCTACCTGCTGCGCCGGATGGCAGATTGTCATTGATGAGGAGTCACTGCAGACCTATGGAAATGTGCAGGGAGAGTTTGGCAGAAGGCTCAGAAATTCCATTGACTGGATGGAGGGATGCTTTTATCAGTATGACAGGCGCTGTGCGTTTTTAAACGAGGAAAACCTCTGTGACCTTTACAGGGAACTGGGCCCGAAGGGGCTATGTGCCACCTGCAGCATGTATCCCAGGCATGTGGAGGAATTTGAGGATCTGCGGGAACTTTCCCTTACGCTGTCCTGTCCAGAAGCTGCCAGAATGATTCTTTCCTGCAGGGAGAAGGCGGAATTTATCACCTGGGAGACAGAGGAGGAAGATGAGTTTGAGGACTTTGATTTTTTCCTTTTTACCCTGCTTTCGGATGCCAGGGATGTGATATTTCAAATCCTTACAGACAGGGAAAAGGACCTGCGGATCCGGATGCGGGAGGTGCTTTTTCTTGCGGAGGATTTTCAGGCATGCATAGACCGGGAAGAATTTTTCGCCATAGATCAGGTGATTGAAAAATACCGCCATCCCACCGGTGCAGAGATAGAAAAGGAAGGGCGGTACGCCAGAAGAAAGCAGGAATTTTCCGTGTTCCGGAAATTGGAGCGGCTTAGGAGCGAGTGGGGCACCCTGCTTTCGGATGCCTGGAAGAATCTCTATGAAAACGGGGAGGAGCATTATCTGGATCTGTGCGGGGAATTTGAACGCAGCTTTGGGTATGAGAGCAGCGTACGCGGGGAGTGGGAACGGATGGGAGAACAGCTTATGGTGTTCTTTGTATATACCTATTTCTGCGGTGCGGTGTACGACGATGCTGTCTATTCCAAGATGGCTCTGGCTGTATTTTCCACGGAATGGATTCAGGAATTTGTTATGCTGGTATGGCTGAAAAAGGGGAAAAAGCTGGAATTTCAGGATGTGGTGGAGACTGCGTACCGATATGCCAGGGAGGTGGAACACTCTGACATGAATCTGGAAGTGCTGGAGAGATGGCTGGAGGAACATAAGACTTGAATAAGACCGGGAGGAAGACAGAAAATACTATGAGATTTTATCTTGCGCCAATGGAAGGAATTACAGGATATATCTACCGCAATGCCCTGTATTCATGTTATAATAACATAGATAAATATTTTACCCCGTTTATCATGCCGAACCGGAACCGCTGTTTTAATTCCAGGGAGTTAAAGGATGTCCTGCCGGAAAATAACCGGGGAATGTACACAGTGCCCCAGATTCTTTCAAACAACGCAGAGGATTTTGTGAAGACAGCTCTGGAACTGCAGAGTATGGGATACGAGGAGGTCAATCTGAATCTGGGATGCCCTTCCCGGACCGTTGTGACGAAAATGAGAGGCGCGGGATTCCTGGGAGAGCAGAAGCTGCTGGAAAAATTTCTTGATGAGATTTTTGATACACTGGATCTGAAGCTTTCCGTTAAGACGAGAATCGGTATGGAGGATGCAGAAGAGTTTTACGAGCTGATAGAGATTTACAACAAATATCCCATGGAGGAGCTGATCATTCACCCGAGACTGCAGACAGATTATTATAAAAACAAACCGAATCTGGATGTTTTTGCAGATGCCCTGTCCCTGAGCAGGAACAGGGTCTGCTATAACGGGGATATTTTTACGAAGAAAGACTATGAGGCATTTACAGCACGGTTTCCCCAGGTGGAGACAGTGATGCTTGGCAGGGGAATGCTCACAGACCCGGACCTTGCGGGACATATTACGAAGGGCACACTGCCGGATAAAGAGAAATTTCAGGAATTTCACGACATCCTCTGTGCTGAATATGAGAAAGTCATGTCAGGAGACAGAAATGTGCTGTTTAAGATGAAAGAACTCTGGTTCTACATGATACATATGTTTCCCGACAGCGCGAAATACGCAAAGAAAATAAAAAAGGCCCAGCATCTGAATGAATACAGGGCAGCAGTGGATGCCCTCTTTTGCGACAGAGAACTGCGGATGCCGGGCGGAAATGAGGGATGACTATGAAACTGAGACTGCAGCAGGCGATACAGGAAAATGAGTATTATTTCAGAGGGTTTGTCCGCATGGCAGACCTGGCAGAGCTTTTCAGGGAATATCCTTTTGAGGAGGAGACACTGGAGAAGGCTGCCATACACAGACGCAGTATGGAGCATGGCATATCTTCCTTTACCGTTACGCTTCGTGCCATGCCGGATACGGGCCGGACGACAGAGGGGGAAGACCTGTTTTTTGAAGATGCCATGTGGGAGATTCGGGATGGAAAAAGCAGAGTGGCCGCTTTGAGCAGAATGACAGAGGAGGAACTGGACGGTCACGAGGCAGAGGTTAAGATTTTTCTTCTCACAAAGGAAAAAATGGAAAATATGGAGCAGAACCGTTTCTGACAGAATAAACAAAAGAAAAATGTGAAATACGCCTAGTTGTACAAGGAAATATGAGCGGAGGAAAGAGTATGGTACATGTATGACGAAAAAAAGGAAACATACACGGGCAGAGCAGACACTGTGGGTGTTTGCGGTATTGGCAGTTTTTCTTGCAGTGGCAGTGCTGAATTATAATCAGAAGACAAGCCGCAGGGTGAACGAAGAGATTCACGCGACCCTGGAAAGTTATGCGCAGCAGCAGGCGGATCATGTGAGAACTGTACTTTCCGGCCAGTTTGATTCCCTGGGCGCCTTTGCCAGTTATCTGGGGCAGGCAGGGATGGAGGATACAGAGACCTTCCTGAACGCAGCCGATGCCATCCGTCAGACCCAGGAGTTTTATCGCATTACCATGGCGGATTTGGATGGAAACGGAATGACCAATGAGGGAATACAGAGGAACATCAAAAATCTGAAAGAGTTCCAGGCAGCTGTGAAAGGGGAACAGACGATCTCAGAGCCGTTTATCTCCAGTATCGAAGACGGATACCTCTGTGTTCTGCTGGCTGTTCCCATCAAAAATCCTCAGGGGGAGATCACAGGCGTGCTCTGCGGCTCTTATACGGCAGAACAGTTCGGGACCCTGTTCCTGCATGACAATTTCGAGCGAAATGATGCCAGTGTTCTCATCAACGGACAGGGAGACGTCATAGTGGCCTCCAAAGATGAGGAGATGGTGGTAGGGGATAAGAGCCTGGAAAACATATATGAAAAGACAAAAAACGAAGCCTTTCTGGACGGTCATTCCGTGGAGGATATGGAGCAGGCAGCCAAGAACCAAGAGAAACTGGTATCCCTTATACAGGAAGGGGAACAGGAGTATTATGTGACACAGACGCCCTTCGGATATAACGGATGGACACTTTTATCTGCCATGAAGCGGGGGGAGGTGGATTCCTCCTATGCCTTTGTCAGAACTTATGCGGCGAGGCTCAATCTTGCCTTCGCAGTCTCTTTTCTGCTTGGTTTTCTGCTGATCTTTTATCTCTTCAGAACAGAGCGGAAGGCTTTGCGGGCACAGACACAGAAGCTTCTGGAGGAGAAGGAAAAGCTGGAAGTCTCGGAGGAGAGATTCCGGCTTTTGGCCAGGGATTCCGATGTGCTAGTATTTGAACTCAACAATTTGGACCATACACTGGAGTTCAACGAAAATTTTGAGAAGATACTCGGCATAAAGCCGGATTACCAGTCATTTCTGGACGGGAAATGGGTGTATCCGGATGATGTCACCGCCTTTTCCAGGATACTGCCTCAGTTCAGCAGCAAAAAAGGGGTTATGACGCGGAACATTCGTTTCTGTAACTTTGCAGGCGTCTATATCTGGTTTTCAGTGCTCACCAGTATCTTTGCGGATGACAGGGGAAGAGTTGTGCGCATTCTGGGCAAAATGATGAACATAGATGAAAATATGAGGGAAAAAGAGGCACTCAGGCTGCGTGCCGAGACAGATTCCATGACAGGACTTTATAACAAAATGGCCACAGAGGAACTTGTCACCCATGCCCTCAGAAAATACAAAGGCAGTGTCTGTGCGCTCCTTATTGTGGATATGGACAATTTAAAACGTATCAATGACACGCTGGGGCATACCCAGGGGGACAGGGCGATCGTCCGCTTTGCGGATGCTCTGCAGAGGACATTCCGTTCCACGGATATTGTGGGCAGAATCGGCGGAGATGAATTTATGGTCTTTCTCATCAATGTGCAGAGCAGCCATCAGCTCATCCTCATCCTGGATGCCATTGTAAAGAAGTGGGATTCCCTCTATACAGGGGAAAAGGATGACTATCCGGTACACGGCAGCATCGGAGCTGTCATGACTAATGGCAGCGAGAATTTCCACGAGCTGTACCGCAGGGCGGATACGGCTCTCTACAAAGCAAAACGGAGCGGAAAGGGCGGATATGCCCTCTATGCCCCTGAAACAGAAGAGAAAGAATAATACAGGCGCCGCAGATTCACATCCTATCTGCGGCGCCTGTGTTTTAACTTTCCTGCTTTTTCCTGCTGTCAAAATAGATAAAATGGTCGACAGCATCCAGGATATCCCTGAAGTCCTCCCTGGGAGCCAGATCTATATAGCGTTTCAGAAGTTCCTGTTCCTTCTCTTTGTAAGGTCCGTAGAAGATGTCAAAGAGATTATGGCCCCGCATATAGATCTTAAATTCCTCCATATGGTTTTTCAGGTCTTCTTCTGTCTGTATCTCAAATCCGAGCTCCTCTGTCAGATGGCGCCCGCTCTTTATTTTATAGAGATAGGCCTTCCATTTTTCCAGGAGGATTCTGTAAAAATCTTCTTCCTTTTCCAGCACGCCGATCTGAACCATGACAGCGGGGTTGAGAAAATAGTTCTCAAAAGAATAGTATTTGAGGATCAGTACATTTTTCGGGGTGACTCTCGGGAGATGGTCCACATCCTCCAGATTCCTGGCCTCATAGTAGCGGCAGAGCTGTGCAGCCAGCTCTGTCCTGTTTTTGCCGTCTCCGTCGCGGATCATGAGGAACTGGTCACGGAGATAGATCTGGTTCATATATTTCAGGTTGGCATAGGTCTTGATGTTGGTGCAGCTATTGGTGGTGATGATGGCGATTCTGGACAGTCTGCCGTCCGGGGCGGTGATCTCCGAGTAATATTTCCGGAGAAGCAGGGGGAGTCGGCTTTTATCCTGTTTGCCTTCCACAATGAAGACAAAGCTGACATTCATAAGGTCGCTGGCATTGAAACCCAGATCATCCAGTATCCGGTTCATATCAGTCCGCTCCCGTAAAATGGTATAATACTGTTCGTCCAGCACAACCTGCCGTATCTGGTGGCTGCTGAAGTTAAAGATCATGTCCGGCGAGTGGGTGGAGAACAGGATCTGATTCTTTTTGGACAGACGGTACAAAATTTCCCCGGCTTTTTTCTGCAGTTCCGGGTGAAGGAACGTTTCAGGGTCCTTGACCAGAATCACACTGGGAATCCTGTTGTTGTCCTGGGTGTAAGCCTCCAGAAGAGAGAGCATATAGATGCTGCGCATACCTTCTCCCATATGTTCCACCGGGGTGTATGTGCTGCGCTTGGTGTTGTAGGCTTCTGCCGTAACGGAGCACATTTCGTCGATGTTGCAGCGCATGGTGTAGCGAATCTCATCAAATCCGCCGTTTCTGTGGAAACTGGTATTGACACGCCTTGCAAAGTCCGTCAGATTCATCTGACAGAGTTTGTATTCCAGAAGCTTTGCGGTCTCAAAGGCGGTCAGATCCTCCGGGCGTTTCTGGTTGATCAGGCCGATGCACTGGAAACAGCGGCTGCAGTGCTTGCTGCTCTCGAACAGGCAGACATCAAGGCGCATTCTCTTTAACTGTTCATCCTCCTCAAAGGCCAGCAGATCTTTCTGAAGCTGCTCCAGCCGTCTGTCGGTTCCGATGTAGTAAATCTGGGGCAGTACCTGACGGATATATTTGTTGTGCTTTTCGCGGCCGTCGCTCAGGCGTTCCTGTCCCAGCACATTGACTGTGTAGGTAAAGGTCAGACTTCCGTTTTGGTAGGAGGGGAGCTTTTTGCAGAAATCCTCATACCAGGCAGTATATCTGCGGTACACGCTCACGCGTCCGTGGTGGTGCAGCATCTGCAGGTCTTCCCTGGAGATGGACAGAGTCATGGTAATCTCTATCCTCTGCTTTTTTTCATTAAAGTCACATTCACGTATCCGGTAAGAGCCGCTCACCGCCCGGACAGCATCCAGAACGGAGGTTTTTCCCGTATTGTTCTTCCCCACCAGAATCAGGGCGTTTTCAATGTTCCGAATCTCCATATCCCGTATGTATTTAAAATTCCTGATGTGAAGGCTGCTGATCTGCATAATAAAGTCTCCTTTTGGTTACTGTTCACGGCCAATGTCACGGGAGATGTTTTCTCCAAGGGGATGCTGCGCGATGCGAAGCAAAATCCCGAGTTAGCCAGCGCCAAAATGCAATTTATTGCATTTTGTGTGCATCTGCCCGTCTCTCTATTGCTATAAATCCATTCTATCACGGGAGGAGGGGTTCTGAAAGAGGTTTTCTTTTATTTTCTTTACGCATTTGCCGGACTCTGCTAGAATAAAAAAAGACAGATAGAGGAAAGCACGAGCATGCACAGGGATGAGCAAATGGAAAAGATATGGAGTAAAACGGCAGAGAGGGACTGCAGTCTGTCAGACTTTCTGCTTCATGATATGGAACTTACAAAGCGGCAGATAAAACAGGCAAAGTTCAGGAAGGACGGAATCCGGGTAAATAGTAACAGGGCGAGAGTTACCCATGAACTGAAAGCCGAGGATAAAGTGGAAGTAAAGCTGGAGGAGGCGCACACAGGCTCCTCCCAACTGGTGCCGGGAAAGGGAATACCGGATATTTTGTATGAGGATGAGGATCTGCTCTGTGTGAACAAACCGGCAGGTCTTGTGGTGCACCCCTCCCATGGGCATTACGCGGATTCCCTTTCCAATATGCTGGCCTTTTATTTCCGGGAAAAAGGAGTGCAGGCCAGGGTCAGAAGCGTGGGGCGGCTTGACAAGGACACCTCAGGCATTGTGGTGTTTGCCTTAAACCAGGCGGCAGCAGGGAGACTGGCAAAGCAGAAACAGCAGGGGGCATTTGAAAAAGAGTATCTGGCCCTTGTGGAGGGCGTTCCCAAAATGGATGAGGGGATCATTACGGAGAAGATAGACAAAGCGGAGGGAGAACTGATGCGCATGTGTGTCTCCCCTCAGGGAAAGACCGCGGTGACCAGATACCGCGTTGTGGAAAAAATGAGGGACTGTGCTCTGGTACATCTCTGCCTTGCAACAGGGCGCACGCACCAGATCCGGGTGCATATGGCCTGGATGGGGCATCCCCTTTTGGGGGACCGTCTGTACGGAGGAAATACGGAGCACATGAAGCGGGCTGCCCTGCATGCCTTCCGGGTGACACTTATCCAGCCCTTTACCGAAGAGGAGATACGGATACAGGCTGCCTTTCCCGACGATATGCAGAAGTGCCTTGAGGCAAAGAGGAGTGAGATAAAATGAGTGTTACGGTGGAAGACCTGTTAAAGCTGCCCTCCCTTGGAGGTGCCAGGGTGGCAGCGGGGAAGTCAGGACTTAAAAAAGTGGTCACATCCATTTCTGTCCTGGAATACGCCAATCCCCAGATGCTGAATGATGACCTGTTCCCCGGCGATTTTTACGGCGGGGGGGTTGGCCTTACGGGGTTTTTCAACGCAAGGGAGGATGTCCCGCTGCAGCTTGCCACCATACGGAGGCTATATGAGGGCGGGGAAGTGGGGCTGATCTTATACTATGTGGGAATTTTCTTAAAGGACATTGCTCCTGAGGTTGCGGCCCTTGCGGACGAACTGGGATTTGTCCTTATCTGTATGCCGAAAAACCGCATGGACCTGCGCTACAGTGAGGTGATCACAGAGGTTATGCATGCCATCATCAGTGAGCAGAAGCGGGATACCTATCTTGTGGGGGAGATGTTAGAGCGGTTCGGTTATCTTCCCGAGAGCCAGAGAACCGTGGAATCTGTGGTCAGGATGCTGAGTGACAGGCTGCGCTGTTCCCTCTTTTTGGTTGACAGCCGCTTCCGCCCTGTGAATCTGGCTGTGTGGCCTCAGGCGGGAGAATCCTCTATGGAGGAGCTGGAGCAGTTTTACGGCGGGGAGGCACCGGGCGCGTCAAAGGAGATGGAGCGGCTTCCCTCCGGGCGCTGGGTGTTCTGTGCACCGGTGAAAGATGCTGACAATGCGGGGCTTACCCTTTTCCTTGTCCGTGAGGACAAAAAACTGCATGCCCAGCTCTGCCTGCAGGCCGCTGAGGCGGTAAGGCTGTTCATCGGTGTCTGGAGCAGAGGATACGGCAATGTGGGAACCGGAGAGCTTTTGAAAGCCATCTTAAATGATGAACCGGTGAAAATGCGCAGGCTTGCGGAAATATTCCGGATCGATGTGAAATCCATTCACCACATGCTCCTCCTTCTGCCCAGGAAAAAGAAGGAAGAGCGGAATCTGGAAAGGAAGGTGAGGCATGCAAGCACATTTCTGGAACAGTATTATGATATCTGCATAGCGGGCATCCATCAGGGAAAGGGCGTTGTCTTTACGGGACAGGAGCGCACCAAAATGGAGCAGGAACAGATCCTGGAGGCTTTCTATGAGGAGGGGGACAAAGAGATGCGCCTCATAAGCTGCCCCGGGCTTGAAAATACGGCACAGGTGCGCAGCGCTTTTCTTCTGTGCACAGAATACGCGGAGGAGGCTGGCTGCATCCTTCCCTGCCGCCATATTCTGACGGGGAGTGAGCTGGAATTTGCAGGCGCCTGCAGGCAGATCCTGGACGCAGGGGAGGGAGCCATCCTGGAGAAGACGGCCTGTCTGAAAGGGCTGGAAGAGCAGGATGAGGAGCTTTACAAGACACTGGAAACCTTTCTTCTGGATGCAGACAGCAATATTGCCCGTACGGCTGACCTGCTATATGTACATAAAAACACTATCAAATACCGGGTGGGAAAGCTCCACGAGTTCTTCCGCTTCCGAATACAGAAAATGCCGGAAGCGGGGCGTCTCTATGAGGCAGCGGCAGTTCTGCGCCTGTTCCGTGACGCTTCTTTGTCCAAAAGGACAAAAGAGAGCGGGGAAGTTTAACCCAATCCATAATTAAAACGGCGGAAAAAGCGTTTATAATAGAAAAAAACAAAGCGCGCGGCAGAAGATACCTGTACCGCTGGATTGGAGATGGGATTTTGAGAAAAATAGGATTGGAAGAGATTGAGGATATCGCCATGGGTGCTGCCCTTTTAGGCGCGGGCGGCGGCGGAGACCCCTATATAGGCAAGCTGGTGGCTATGGGAGCGGTGAGGGAATGCGGCCCGGTCACACTGTTAGACCCCGGGGAGGTGCCGGATGACGCGCTGGTCGTGCCCATTGCCATGATGGGAGCCCCCACCATTCTGGGGGAAAAGGGAATCGGCGGCAAAGAGTACCGGGTGCTCTATGATATGGTTTCCAAGTTCTTCGGAAAAGAAGTCTATGCCTTTATGCCTATCGAGGCAGGTGGTGTGAACAGTATGCTTCCCATCGCGGCCTCCGCCAGAATGGGGCTTCCCATGGTGGATGCGGACGGTATGGGACGGGCTTTTCCGGAACTGCAGATGGTGACATTTACCATGGGCGGCATGAGCGCCAGCCCTATGGCTCTCACAGATGAGAAAGGAAATTCCGCAATTTTCAATACGATCACCAACAAATGGACAGAAGAACTGGCCCGGTCAGTGACCATGAGCTGCGGCGGTTCTGTTTCTGTGGCCCTGTACTGTATGAGCGGCGCGGAGCTTAAAAAATATGCTGTGAAGCATATCGTCACTAGAAGCCAGAAGCTGGGGGAGGCGATCCGCTGTGTAAAAGATATGGAGCAGGGGACTCCGGAGGAAAATTTCCTGCGGTTTTCAGAGGGCTTCAAACTCTTTAAAGGAAAGATCGGTGATGTGCTCCGGGAGACCAGGGGGGCATTCAATTTCGGAAAGGTGTGTCTGGAAGGGATTGGGGAATACAGAGGCAGACAGGCCTATGTGGAATTCCAAAATGAGAACCTGACAGCAGTGGTGGACGGGGAAATCCTGGCTACCGTGCCGGACCTTATCTGCCTTGTGGACACGGAAACCTTTGCCCCGGTCACCACAGATGCGCTGAAATACGGTAAGAGAGTCATGCTGGTGGGGCTGAAGTGCTTTGAAATGTGGAGAAGCCAGGCCGGACTGGAACTGGTGGGACCGCGGTATTTCGGCTGCGATACGGATTATATTCCACTGGAAGAACGCTGCAAAGGAGGACGCACAGATGTATAAGCTGGGAATAGACGTGGGCGGAACCAATACGGACGCGGTTCTGATCAATGAGGATTTACAGGTAGAGGCAGAAATCAAGCATCCCACTTCGGAGGATATCTACGACGGCATTGTGTGTGCCGTGCGTGAAATTTTACAGGTCTCCGGTGTGGATAAAGAAGAGATTACCATGGCTATGCTGGGCACTACCCAGTGTACCAATGCCATTGTGGAGAGAAAGCATCTGGCGCCTATCGGCATTCTGCGCATCGGAGCGCCGGCCACACTGGGGATTCCCCCTATGGTGGACTGGGCGGAGGATATCAGGGCCATTGCAAAGTCCGTGGCAGTCATAGGCGGCGGATTTGAATATGACGGAAAGGAACTGGCTCCTTTTGATGAGGAGGCAGCAGCAGAATTTTTCCGTAAGATAAAGGGAAAGGTGGAGTCTGTAGCCATTTCCTGCGTATTTTCCACTGTGCGCAATGACCATGAACTGCGGGCGGCGCAGATCTGCAGGGAGATTATGGGGCCTGATGTCCGCATTTCCATATCCAGCGAGATCGGTTCCATGGGCCTTATTGAGAGGGAAAATGCCACGATCTTAAACGCGGCGCTCTGCAGGGTGGCGGAGCGGTTTACCGATGGCTTTGCCAGAAGTCTGAAGGAGGAGGGCGTGACAGGCGCGGCACTCTATCTGTCCCAGAATGACGGTACCCTGATGACCATGGAATATGCCAAAAAGTATCCGATCCTCACAGTGGCCTGCGGACCCACCAACTCCATCCGTGGTGCCAGTTATTTGAGCCGGATCCAGAATGCGGTGGTGATTGATGTGGGCGGTACGACCACGGATTTAGGCGTTATCCAGAACGGATTTCCGCGGGAATCCAGTGTTGCCGTGACCATCGGAGGCGTGCGGACCAACTTCCGTATGCCGGATGTGTTTTCCATCGGCCTTGGCGGCGGTTCTGTTGTACATGAGAAAGAGGACGGCACGGTGACGGGAGGGCCTGACAGTGTGGGGGACCGCATTACGGAAAAGGCCCTTGTGTTCGGCGGTGATGTGATGACAGCCACGGATATTGCCGTGCGGCTTGGAATGGCCGAGATCGGAGACAGGGAGAAGGTATCCCATATTGACCCGGATTTTGCGAAAAAAGCTATGGAGGTCATCAAAGAAATGGTGGAGGAAGGCATTGATGCCATGAAGGTATCCAGTCAGGATGTGGAGGTCATCATGGTTGGCGGCGGCTCCATCATTCTTCCAAAGGAGCTGGAGGGACCCAGCCGCAGTGTAAACCCGGAACATGCCCAGACAGCCAATGCCATCGGCTCTGCCATCTCTAAAGTGAGCGGTACCTATGAAAAGCTTCTGGACTTTGATGTGGTTCCCAGAGAGGAGGCGCTTGCACAGGCCAGGAAAGAGGCCATAGCCATGGCTGTGGATGCGGGCGCCGTAAAGGAGACTGTGGAGATCATTGATGTGGAGGATGTCCCTCTTGCCTACTATCCGGGAAATACCAACCGGGTGAAAATAAAGGCGGCAGGAGATCTGGGTTAGAGCTTCTGCACCTGTGAGCATTCTTTCATAATGCGTATAAAACTGCGCAGCACCGGATTATTCTGGAGGGTTTTGTAATAAAGTCCAAAGGAGGCCGGTGCTGCATTTTTTACGGGAATATAACAGAGTTCCCCGCTTCTCATGAGAGGCATATCCGGCAGAATGGTAAAGCCCAGGCCGGCCTTTACAAAAGCCAGAGCACACTCTATATTTTCACAGAAAAACATCTGGGAGGGAGGCCGTGTGCTGATGAGGCTTCCCTGCATTTCCGTGATCACGGGGGAGGATTTGTGAGGATCGCAGAGAACCAGGCGGCCTTCGTGCAGTTCATCCATGGAGACGGTATCTTTTTTGGCCAGGGCGTGGTCATCTGCTGTCACGCACACTACAGGCGCTTTGATCAGTTCCACATAAGTGCCTGTTTTTTTCTTTTCTTTATCCTCCCCGAAGCCCAGCATCACATCCAGGGTTTCCTCCTGCAGCAGGTTTCGCAGGGCCTGAGAGGGGACCATCTTAATGTCAGGATGCACCTGGGGATATGCCTTGGTCAGCCGCCGCAGCGCCTCCGGGAGCATAGTCAGTTCAAAAGAGCTGTGGCATCCTATGATAAAAGGCTGTATCTGATCTTCAAAGTGCCCGGCAAGTCTGTTTTTGGCCTGGGCTGTCTTTGCCAGGATATCCCTGGCGTATCCGAGAAAAACCCATCCCGGGGACGTGAGCTCCACTGTCCTGGTGGTCCGCTTGAACAGTTTGACATCCAGTTCGGTTTCCAAAGAATTGATCTGATGGGTTACGGCGGGCTGTGTTATATGAAGCTGTTCGGCGGCTCTGGCAAAGTTCAGATTCTCCGCCACTGCCATATAGCATTCTAATTGTACGGTATTCATAAAATTCCTTTCTCTGCAGACATTTCCCGTGTTACAGACCGGACAGATGTGTCTGCGTGTACCGGTCCGGCGGGCTGTGCTTCTTATAATAAAAAGAATCCAGATATATTAATTAATATACTTTATTAATGATAACATTTTTCTAATTCACATACAAGGAAAAATGGTGTAAAACTAGTTTGTAAGGAAACAGTCAGCAAGCGAACTTGTTTCAGATAAGGAGACAAAATATGCAGAAGGTAAGGGACGAAAATGTGATGCGTCTGCTGAAAAAGCTGAATCTGACGATGGAGTCCATAGGTAATTCCATGATGGTCAGGCACGGGATGTCTGCGGCTCAGTGCAATGTGCTGTGCTACCTGACAGACCATGCGGACCAGGATATCTGCGCCAGGGATCTTCATATCTCCCTGGGGCTGTCAAAAGCCAGCGTGTCATCTCTCCTGAAAAAGCTGAAAAATGCCGGATACATAGGTTTTGTGCCGGACCCTGCGGATGAGAGACTGAAACATATCCGTCTTACAGAGAGGGCAGATGAACTGAAAGGCGAGATCGATCAGGGGTTTCGTGACCTGGAGGAATGTATGTACCGGGGTTTTACAGAGGGAGAAAAACAGCTTTTGACGGAACTGCTGGGACGAATGCTGAGTAATTTAAAGCAATAAGGAGGCTTACAACATGATCAAGACATTACTTGCGCAGGTGAAGCAGTATAAGAAGGCTTCCCTGCTGACACCGCTTTATGCCGCCCTGGAAGTGGTGATGGAGGTTCTGATACCATTTATCACAGCGGCAATCATTGATAAGGGGATTGAGGCCGGCAGCATTGCCAAGGTGTATCAGTACGGTGCACTCATGCTGGTGTTTGCCATGCTCAGTCTGCTCTTCGGAGTTCTGGCAGGCCGCTATGCGGCAAGCGCTTCCTCAGGTCTGGCCTGTAATCTGAGAGAAGCCATGTATGACAATATACAGACCTTTTCTTTTTCCAATATTGACAAATACAGTACAGCAGGTCTGGTCACCCGTATGACAACAGACGTGACTAATGTGCAGAACGCGTACCAGATGATCCTGAGAATCGCGGTGCGCGCTCCCTTTACCCTGATCTGCAGTATGTTCATGTGTTTTTTCATTAATGTAAGGCTGAGCCTGATCTTTGTGGTGGCTATTGTGATTCTGGCTGCAGTCCTTATCTTTGTCATGAGCAGGACAACAAAGATATTTGATGTGGTATTTAAAAAATACGATGCATTAAATGCCAGTGTACAGGAAAATGTCTCTGCGATCCGTGTGGTGAAAGCCTATGTGCGGGAAGAATATGAGAATGAAAAATTTACAAAAGCTGCAGACAATCTGTACCGTCTCTTTGTAAAAGCTGAGAAATTCCTTTCTCTTAATGGCCCGGTGATGATGTTTGTCATCTATTTCTGTATCATTGCGCTTTCCTGGTTCGGAGCAAAATTCATTGTTGTGGGGGATCTGACAACAGGTGAGCTGACTTCCATGTTCAGTTATATTATGGGAATCCTCATGTCCCTTATGATGCTCTCCATGATATTCGTCATGGTGACTATGAGTGCGGCAAGCGGCAGACGTATCGCCGAAGTCCTGAATGATCAGGCGGATTTGGTCAATCCGGAGAATCCTGATCCTGTGATACCGGACGGAAGAATTGATTTTGACCATGTGAATTTTTCCTACAAACACGGCAGCGGCAAAGAGACACTGACAGACATTGACCTGCATATCAATGCAGGGGAGACCGTGGGAATCATCGGCGGAACCGGATGCGGAAAATCAAGTCTTGTGAATCTCATAAGCCGTCTCTACGACGTGACGGGAGGGACTGTATCCGTAGGCGGCAAGGATGTGAGGAGCTATGACATGGAGGAGCTGAGAAATCAGGTGGCTGTGGTGCTTCAGAAGAATGTCCTCTTCTCAGGCACCATACTGGATAACCTGAGATGGGGAAATGAACAGGCCACTGAGGAGGAATGCGTGGAAGCATGCCGCCAGGCCTGTGCAGATGAATTTATTGAGCAGTTCCCTGACAAATACGAGACCTACATCGAACAGGGAGGGACCAACGTGTCCGGCGGCCAGAAACAGAGGCTCTGTATTGCCAGGGCGCTGCTGAAAAAACCAAAGGTACTGATCCTGGATGATTCCACCAGCGCCGTGGACACTGCCACAGACGCGAAGATCAGAGATGCTTTTGCCAAGGCGATTCCGGGAACCACCAAGCTGATCATTGCCCAGAGGATTTCCAGTGTGCAGGACGCGGACAGAATCCTGGTCCTGGATGACGGAAGGGTAAACGGATTCGATACACACGAGAATCTGCTGGCCAATAACAATATTTATAAGGAGATTTATGAGACACAGATCAAAGGCGGCGGAGACTTTGACCAGGCCGGAAAGAAAACAGGAGGTGCAGCATAATGGCAGAAAATGTAAAGGCAGTAAAAGGCCCGGGCATGAACGTCCGCGGTCCCAGACCCAAGGTGGACAATGCGGGAAAGATCCTGAAGCGGACGCTGGGATATATGATGAAAAATTATAAATGGCTTTTCGCTGTGGTAGTGGTCTGTATTGTAGCTACAGCGCTGGCTACCCTGAGCGGAACCCTGTTTATGCAGAAATTGATCGATGAATATATCATTCCCATGACCAAAGCATCGAATCCTGATTTCGGGCCGCTGAAAAAGGCGCTTCTTACGCTGATCGGAATCTACGCGGTGGGGGTGCTGTGTGCATTTGCCTACAACCGGATCATGGTATACATCAGCCAGGGAACTTTGAGACACCTGCGTGTGGATCTGTTTACACATATGGAGTCTCTGCCCATCAAGTTTTTTGATACTCATGCCCACGGGGATATTATGTCTGTCTATACCAATGACGTGGATACCCTCCGCCAGCTGATCAGCCAGAGTATTCCCCAGGTGGTCAACTCAGCGGTGACGATCGTGATCACATTTACCAGCATGATCGTGTTGGATATCCCCATGACCCTCTTGACACTGGTGATGGTCGGGATCATGATGGTTACCACGAAAAAGTTAAGCGGCAAATCCGGCAAATATTTCGGTGAGCAGCAGAGGAACCTGGGCCGGGTAAATGGTTATATTGAGGAAATGATGGAGGGCCAGAAGGTAGTAAAAGTGTTCTGCCATGAGGAGAAGAGTGTAAAGGACTTCAGAAAGCTGAACGAGGAGCTTCGTGACAGTGCAGATAAGGCCAACACATTTGCCAACATCATGATGCCGGTGAACAGCAACCTGGGCAACATCAGCTATGTGCTCTGTGCCGTACTGGGCGCGGTCCTGGCCCTGAAGGGATTTACCGGGCTGACGCTTGGAACCCTGGTATCCTTCCTGTCAGTGAATAAGAACTTTACACAGCCTGTCACACAGATCAGCCAGCAGATGAACAGCATCGTTATGGCCATGGCAGGCGCGGACCGTGTCTTCAGGCTTTTAGACGCAGAGCCGGAGGTGGATAACGGTTATGTGGAGCTGGTCAACGCAGAAGAACAGCCGGACGGCAGCCTTACAGAGAGCGAAAAGCGGACCGGTATATGGGCATGGAGGCATCCGCATAAGGCGGAGGGGACCGTGACATATCAGAGGCTTGAGGGGGATGTCACCTTCAACGATGTGGATTTCGGATATAATGACGATAAGATCGTGCTGCACAATATCAAACTCTTTGCCACACCGGGACAGAAGATTGCATTTGTGGGAAGCACCGGTGCAGGTAAGACGACGATCACCAACCTGATCAACCGTTTCTATGATATACAGGATGGAAAGATAAGATATGACAATATCAACATCAATAAGATCAGAAAATCCGACCTGCGGCGTTCTCTCGGCGTGGTGCTTCAGGATACCCACCTGTTCACAGGAACCGTAATGGAAAATATCCGCTATGGCCGCCTGAAGGCTTCGGATGAGGAGTGCAGGGCAGCGGCAAAACTGGCAAACGCAGATGGTTTCATCCGCCGTCTGCCGGATGGATATGACACCATGCTCACCGGGGACGGCTCCAATTTAAGCCAGGGCCAGAGGCAGCTTCTGGCGATCGCGCGGGCCGCTGTGGCTGACCCGCCTGTGCTTATACTGGATGAGGCAACTTCCTCCATTGATACCAGGACGGAGACACTGGTGCAGCAGGGTATGGACCGGCTGATGAAAGGCAGAACGACCTTTGTCATCGCCCACAGGCTGTCAACGGTGCGGAATTCTGACTGTATTATGGTCCTGGAACAGGGAAGGATCATCGAGAGAGGAACCCATGACCAGCTCATGGAGGAGAAAGGGAAGTATTATCAGTTGTATACAGGGAATTTTGCAGAGGAGACGGCGTAAAGGATAGATAGAAGAGGCAGCATTTGACATATCTGTCTTTGCTGACAGCCGGATAGGGGATGTGCGGTGCACATCCCCTTTTGTATGCTGCCGAACCGGGCATAAATTTCCCGGGCACATTTGCGAAATCCTGTCATTGGGTATGGCTTTTTCGGTGAAGGAAAAGTATAATGGAAGTAGTCAGCGGCAGGGTTGTTTTTGGAAAATCCTGCGTATAAGTAGTAAAAAGTTTCGGTGATGTTTGGGAGGAAAAACATGTACAAAGCATTTAAAATGAAATTATATCCCGGTTTTGAGGAGGAATATGAGAGACGCCACAACGAACTCTGGCCTGAAATGAGAGAGATGATCCACACCCATGGAGGTAAGAATTACTCCATCTTTCTGGACCGTGAGACGCTTACCTTATTTGGGTACATAGAGATTGAAAATGAAGAGCTATGGGCAAAAGGGGCAGACACGGTGATCAACCGGAAATGGTGGGATTTTATGGCGGATATTATGGAGACAAATCCTGACAACAGCCCGGTTTCCGTGGACTTAACACCTCTGTTTCATTTGGAATGATACAGCCTGCCGAAAGCAATTTTTTAAACATGCTTCAAAAGAAGCAGAAAATCCTGAAATCGGGGAATTATAAACACGGAGGACATGCCAATGAATAACGATAAAGTATATCAGATGAGTTTTTCGAAGATTTATCCGCTTCTGGTCAATAAAGCACTGAAAAAGGGACGGCAGAAAGAAGAAGTGGATGAAATCATCCGCTGGCTTACAGGATACAGTCAGGATGAGATGGATGCGATGGCTGAGAATCCCATAACTTATGCTGCTTTTTTTGAAAATGCGCCGCATATGAATCCAAACAGAAAATTAATCAAAGGAACCGTATGCGGCATCAGAGTGGAGGAGATTGAAGAACCCCTTATGCAGGAGATCAGATATCTTGATAAACTGATCGACGAGCTTGCAAAAGGAAAGGCAATGGATAAAATATTAAGAGCATAAGAGGCGTCACGTGCTCAGATTTCCCTGTTCCACAGATCCCGGCGTTTCAGTCCATTGTTTTTGACTGCCTGCCGCCAGCCCATCTCAGCGGCTGCTTTGTATAGTATCCGCGGAAAATTAGGGGAGAAGCATATAGTTTCACCGCTTTCCTGACGCAAAATCCTATGGGAGAGCGTATCCATTGCTGTTGAAAAGTTTTTCTTTGGCCCTTTTCCGGGGGCAATGCCGCTCAGCATGGGAATCATCCCACCGCCTCCGATTCCAAGCCCGCCGCCCCAGCGTACACCGGCTCTGGCGCACCAGTTTTTCATGATGTCCAGTGCCAGGGTATTCTGACGGCCTTCGTAAAAACCGCAGTTTGCAATGGCATAGACAGTACAGTTTTTGGTAAATGCAGCATTTTTAAGAAAGTCTTCCAGTTGGACCAGGCATGATAACAGGTGCGAGGGAAGAGAATCCACATAGAGAGGAAATGCAAATACCATCACATCAGAATCCCGCAGCGGCTCTAAATCACCGGTGCCGGGATTCTTTTTCATAAAATGCAGATCTACGATTTCGTTTTTGGGGGAAATCATTTCCCGCAGTTCTTTTAATATAAAGCCGGAGGAGCTGTCTTTTGCCTTAGGGCTTCCGTTGATCAGAGAGATTTTCATATGTTTGGCACCTCCATTTCAGGAACGGAATCCAGAAAAGTGACGGACTCCACATTACAGTAAAGATTGACAGCATTTGCTTTTACCAGTTTTTGTGCGGTTTCTTTTTCCCTGGCAGTCAGATCGCTGCCGTAGAAAATGACCTTTAGGCGAAAGTCTCTTTTATACCGCTGTTGGTGATGCATTTCCCCGTTTTTGATAGCAAAATAGGGATGGATATAGGAAATACTTCTGTCCAGAACATTCTTTACAAAAGGGCTGTAGCTGCCATAGATACATTTGCTGATGATCAGCATTTCACTGCACATGGCGATGTTTTTTCCCATTTGTCTGTAGGAATCCTTGATGATACAGGCTCCGGGTGTTTTCAGCCAGCATCCGAAACATCCGATGCAGGGATGTATGCTGCCGTGATCTGATATTATTATGTCCTCATCGGCAATATGCGGATACATTCTCTGCAGTGTATCCTCATTCAAATCGTGGATGATCAATTTCATTTCTTCGGTTCCTCCCTTATTTGATTCAAAAATGCATGGAATGCAGAATCGGTAAGTCCTTGGATCTCCTCATTTGGGATATCTGCAGCTCCTGTGGCTATCATGGATGCTATGCCGTGGGTATACAGCATCATGTGCATATAGAGCCGTTTGGCATCGGCTTCGCTGATGGACAGTGTTTCCATGATATCCTTTGTGACATCCTGTCTTGCGCACTGCCTGTATATGCCTTCCAGACTGTTGACATACATATATTTGGATAAGAACAGAAAGCAGAACAGATGCTTTTCTTCCCTGGCAAATCCAATGTGGCAGCGTCCGATGGATGCGAAATAATAGGTTTTATCGGCATTCTTTTCTACATATGCAGTCAGATACTTCTGGGTGTAGGAAAATAATTCCTGCATGAGCTCCGTCATATTGGAGTAACAACTGTATATAGGCTGCACAGAACAGCCGGCCTGACGGGCAATGCTTCTGGCATTTACAGCTTCATGCCCCTGCGCGCGCAGGATATGAAAGGCTGCGGTCAGGATCATTTCTTTTGTGATTTTTTGTTTTGGCATTGTTTTACCTCTTATATTACAAATGTTATATAACTCTTGTTATACAGTGTTCGAAAAGATTTGTCAAGTTGTTTTTTACTGCTGGAATATGTGAAATGTACTATATAACTGGTAATTGATTAATAAAAAATTTTGAGGTACAATTAAAGATAATTTAAGGAGTTCCAGTGTCCGTACATCAATTTATAAAAGGAGAAAACAGATCATGGCCTTTATCCAAATGAATCTATTATCACAAAATTTAATGCGTACAGTTCCGGTGAATGTGATCCTGCCGGCAGACAAGCAGCAGATGCCGGGAATGCCGGCCAGAGAGGAGAAACCATACAAAACGCTTTACCTGCTCCACGGAATCTTCGGAAACTATATGGATTGGGTGACAGGGACTAAGATCATGCGGTATGCGGAAGAGCACGATCTGGCGGTTGTCATGCCTTCAGGAGATAATTCTTTTTATGTGGATCACCCGGAAGCCATGAACAATTACGGGAAGTTTGTGGGAAAAGAGTTAGTAGAGTTGACCCGGAAAATGTTTCCTCTTTCAAGAAAAAGGGAAGATACCTTTATCGGCGGCCTGTCAATGGGCGGAGCCGGAGCTTTGCTAAACGGGTTGAAGTATCATGAGACATTCGGATATATTGTGTCTCTTTCCGGAGCGTTCCTGATAGAGGAGCTGCCCCACAGGACAAACGATACCGTAAATGTGCTTGAAAGAAGGGATTACGCGGAGAGCATCTGGGGAAATCTTGATCAAGTGGCTGAAAGTGAGAATAACCCCAAATATCTTGTCAGACGAATAAAAGAAGAGCATGCAGAATTTCCTGAAGTGTACATAGCATGCGGAGAACAGGACGGCCTGAGAGACGTTAATCTGGAAATGTATCATTTTCTGAAAGAAAACGGGGTGAATGCAGTATATGAAAGCGGTGCAGGAGCTCATGAATGGGATTTCTGGGATACTTATATCAAACGTGCCATGGAATGGCTTCCCACAGAGAATACAGGGTTGGGAAGAAACAGCGGGAATGTCGGTATATAGCTGGCAGGACAGTAAGTAAGATAATGCAGTGTCTGGTGAGTCACCCAAAGTGGATTAACCATTTATAATTGAGTGGATAATCAGAATGGAATGTGGTAAACTGTTATCAGAAAATAAAAGGAGTCTTTTTTAATAAAGGAGACAGAGATTATGGAACAGATTAAAGATGAACAAATGAAGAAAATATTGCCTGAATTAGCAGAGTTATTGTATCAGGTTTATGACAATAAACTAAAAGCGGTTATCTTATACGGATCTGTTGCAAAAGGAACACAAACCAGTGAATCAGATGTGGACATTATGGTTTTGGTTGATGGGACATCGGAAGAATTACGCTGTTACGAGGATCGGTTGAGTGATGTTTCAACAGATATAGCATTAAAGTATCTGAAAGTATTTTCTATTATTGATGTCAGTTATCAGGAATATATGGAGTGGAAACAGATATCCCCATTTTACAAGAATGTTGCAGAAGAGGGGGTTGTTTTATATGCCGCTTGATATATCAATTTTGTGTCAATATCGGTTAGAACGAGCAAAAGAAGATTTACTGACGGCAGAAAGTAATCATAAGGGGGGGTTTTATAAGGCATCCATTAATCGATCTTACTATACGATATTTCATTGTATTCGTGCTGTTAATATTTTTGATGGATTTGATGCATCAAAACACAGTTCAGTGATAGCGCATTTTAATCAGTATTTTGTACATACTGGAGAATTTGATAAAAAGATTTATAAAATTATTGACAGCGCATATCGTATCCGAGAAAAATGTGATTATTCAGATTTTTTTCTGGCATCCAAGGAAGATTCACAGATACAGCTGAATCGAGCCAGAGAATTCTATGAGGCTGTAACAGTATATGTGAAAAAACGATTAAAAGAGGAGTCAAAGAAAACAGAAGAAATGAAAGAACCGAAAGCATTGGAAGAGTTGAAAGAGTCAACAGAAGAAACGCATGAAGAGGTAAAATTGCAGAAAGGTGAACTACAAGAGATTGAAGCGGGGAATGAAGCCTCTATTGAGAAAGTAGAAGAAACCGCTGAAATTAATACGGCACAAAAAGAACAGTAAGTAAACGAAAAGAACAGGCAGGATGTGTCAAAAGTCGGATGTGTTCTGCCCGTCACACTGGAAGATGATACCCATGAGGATGGGATTGACGGAGAAGATTGGCTTTCCATGTTAGAAGCATGCCGGGAAATACCTGATGATACAGGAATCCTGACATGCTTCTGTTTTCGTCTGCGGACAGCCGTTCTTACTTATCCGTGAAATCCACATGCGTGCTGTAAAGGGCATGTTCTTCTAAATATTCCGCAAAAGTTTTCGTTTTCCGTTTTGTGTCGTAGTCTTCAGCCCAATAATACTGCACCAGCCCTGACCAGAATTGTTCGTTTTCAAAGAGAAAGATTGAAACCGTATCTGTATTCCGCTCATAAGTCTGGTATGTATTTGTTGTATTTTCTCCCTGGAAATCCAGGAAATCGCCGTTGGCGTCACAGATGACAAGGGCATAGTCGTATGCTTTCGTACCTTCCGGATGAACGTAAGTGGCAGTTATCTCGAAGGGCGTTTTAACAACCTCCTTAATGCCGACACCTTTGTCATTCACGTCATTTAAAGTGACTGTCTGTATCTGCGCCGGGTCGATTTTAAGATCAAATTTAAAGTTCCAGTTCCCCTTGTAAACTTTGGATTCCTGTCCGTCTAAGTGTCTGCAGATCCCTTCCTCCCCTGTCACGGGATCGATGTAGGTATCCTCGACCCAGCCACTGTAAATATAGCCGGATAAACTGCTGATATTCAGTTCATACTGGAAGGTTTCCGGCACCTCAGTATCCTGTTCCAGGCGGAAATTGGCAGCTCCGGTCTCTGCACGTATGATTCCTATAAAGGTATGCGCATCCTTATAATTCCCCTGTATCTGAAACGGTTCATAAGAACTTTTGGGACTGTCGAAACTGAAGGTGTCAATGCTGTCCATACGAAGTACATCATATCCGTCAATATAGTTTTCATCATATTTTGTCGCCATAAAGTCATCGGGAAATGCTTCTTCATTATAAATCTCCACAGCCAGGTAGACGGCCAGGTTATTGCAGTATGTCTCAGTGACGGAGATGGTGATTCCATTGGATTCCTGTATATAAGGGGAGTCTGTCCGGCTGCCTTTATCCTCCGGAAGCAGAATATTGGCCTTGGAGCTGAAATTTCCTTTGTAACTGACGTCCTTCTCTATTTGGGAGAACAGATGTCCGATGGCAGGCAGCTTACTGGCCATCACAGGATTTTTGAACCCCCATACAAGCAGAAGCGTAATAGCAGCGGCACAGGCACCGGCGGTGAGACAGACTTTGCAGAACACCTTTCGCCTGTGAATTTTTTTGACTTTCCGGAGGCTGTTCTCAACAACCTGGCCCAGTTCTTCCGGTATTTTTATTCTGTTATCTTCATACATACAGGTAGTCCTCCTTCAGATATTGTCTGAGCTTTTCCTTAGCCCTGTGGGAATAAGCTTTTACGGAGCCTTCCGGGATGTCCAGGGCAAAGGCAATCTCACTTATTTTCAGGTTCTCAAAATACTGCAGGATAATGATCGTTTTGTAACGCGGCGGAAGAGCGTCCACTGCCTGGTATAAATCTATTTTTTCCTCCGGTGATATGCCCATATTCGGACTTTCTGTTATTGCCATACAGGCGTCTTCATAAACGGCGCATTCAGGGTTTTTTCTGTAATAGTCGTTTATGGCATTCAACAGGATTCTTGTCATCCAGGTTCGGAAGTATTTCGGTTCCCGCAGACGGCCTATGTTTTCGTAGCCTTTTATGATACATTCGGAAACCATGTCCAGCGCAGTCTGTTCATTTTTTACATGCAGAAAGGCGACACTGTATAAGTATTCCTGATATAGATGAACCAGCTCCCCATAGGCTTTTGTATCTCCGCGCATGGCTTTTTTCGCCATTTTTTCTTTGTCCACACATTTTCCTCCCACGTCAGTTTTCATTCATGCATGATGATTATACTGATTAGACTTTAATATAACATAAATGGTTACAATAAAAAAAAGAAAAATTAAGACAGAGGTACTGACCTCTAAATAGAAATAATATCATTATCACAGCTGGCTCAATAGATATTTTTATTTATACGATACTGCTTCCAAACATTTTCAAAAAATGCCTCTTCATCAGGCAGTGGGCGGGGATTTCGCCAGGTGATAGAGGTTTGATTGTTTTGACAGGTGATTTCCTGTATCTTTTTTTCCGCCTCTTTGTGTTCAAGAGTAAACATAAAGGAATCAGGCAGAGAATCATAAGGTTTGTGTCCCCGAAAATCCTGGTATAGGGCACTTCCGCGGCTGTGACCTCCATGTCGGATATAGTCTGTCATGGCATGGAGGTAGGTTTGCTGGCATAGAAGAATATCTCTCAGAAGATAAAAATTTTGTATGTCTTTTCGGGTTTTGGCGCGGCAGAGACTGGGGAGCATATTTAAATTACTGGTGACAGTTTCCAGCAGGTTTTCCATGTCTTTGAGATTCCGAAATGCAGCTCCATAACGGCTCATTTGTTTTTGCGCGTCTTTTATAAGAAAACTGATATTCTCAGGTCCTTTTTGGAAAATATGTTCGATCATATCAATGATCCGGGTTATCTGCGGTTTCAGCGTTTTCAAAGAACAGTATGGGCTGGGAGCGTGTTCATCAGAAGTACGAGCAATATACTGAGCAGCCCGAAGCGCACCTACCTGGCCTGCATTCAAGGCTGTTCCTCCGGGGCGGTAGATGCCATGACTGGCACTTGCTTCACCGATGCAGAACAATCCGCTGATATTGGTCTGCCACCACATATCAACAGAAAGGCCGCCGTTATTGTGCTGTGCGCACAGTGCGATTTCCAGCGGTTCTTTGGACAGGTCAATACCTCTGTGGCGATAAAAATCTATGGCAGGCTCGTTCATCTGCAAAAGTCTTTCATAAGGCGTTCCGAAGCATGCGTGTCCCCGCTGCAGATAGAGTCTTGATTCATCCGGCAGGCTGTCAAAATCAATGCCGCCACAGGGATTCTGTGTGTAATCCAGATAAACCCTGCGTCCTTTTTGTGTCTCCAGATAAACCAGAATATCAATAATAGAAGAGCCGCCTTCTATTTTCCGGACATCAAAAGGCCACTGATATCCTTTCAGAAATACCTTATGCAACAGTTCATATCTGTCAGTGAAGAAATCTAAAAGAAATTCCCGTTCGTCTTCCCCATCCGGTGTTCTGGAGATAAAGCGTGGTAATGCCTGCATATACGTACCCGATACGTTCCAGCGGGGATGGACAGAGGCAAGACCATACTGCCACTCTGTCAGATTCTTACCGACTGCCCCCGCTTCAAAAGCCAGTCCGGTAGAACCGTGATGTCCGTGAGGATAAACACTGTCATAGTACATCCCGGCAGGGCCTCCGGTGGCGTAGATCAGATTTCTGCATTGAAAAATTGTAAACAGAGGCGATTCATTTTCCGAATCTGAAGCTGTATTCAGACACAGGATGCCCTGAACTTTCTTCTGTGAGGTTAATATACGGATGACCTGCATCCTGTTGAAGATGGGGATATTCTTCTGAAGAACACTCTCCTCAAGGGCTTCTGTCATCATTTTGGAAGTATAGGGACCTGCACTTGTTGCACGCTTTCGTGGGTCATGGTCTGTCTTATACCCGACATATTCGCCGTACCGGTTGCATGGAAACGGCACTCCCAGTTCTACAAGGTGATAGAAGCACTGTGTGGATAAAGCTGCTTCACAAAGTGCCAGGTCACCGTCAACGCACCCCCCGGACATGAGGGTTTCAGCCATTTCTTTGATACTGTCTGCACAGTCTCCCGACAGGGTAAGCTTATAATAAGTCTGTTTATCTGAGCCTGTATTGCGTGATGTTCCTGACTTGATATGTTCTGTAACCAAAGCTATGTTTCTGTGATTCAAAAGAAAAAGGCGCTCTGCGGCTGAGAAGCCGGCAGCGCCGCTTCCTACAATGATAGTGTCAAAAACATAGACAGGAATCATCTGATTATTAACTTCAAATATGTAATCCATAAAATTTCCTCCTAAGACAACATGAATTTTCAGCGGCGCAATAAGCGGCCGGTATCATAAATCTGTTATAGCATAAAAGAAATAAAAAGTAAATCACCATATGAATTTTAAGCGAAAAACAATGAAATGCACAAAAAACACATAGAAATATTGTGAAAAAACATGGATTGACGAAAAAAACATGATATGATACGGTAAAAACATATGATGAATTGTGAAGTAGGAGGATGAATATATGCCCAAAATAATCGGAGCAGATGAAGCGGTACGTTTAATCAAGGATAACCAGACAGTCGCGGTCATGGGGTCAGGAGGTGCACTGAATGAACCGACACTACTGCTTAAGGAAATAGGGAAACACTATGTAAAGGAAAAATCCCCCAAAAATCTGACGTTGTTTCATGCATGCGGTCTGGGAGATAAGGATTCCTGCGGGACAGACGCACTGGCTTATGAAGGACTGGTAAAAAGGGAAATTGCAGGGTACTGGGGAATGGCTCCTAAAATGGCCCGTCTGGCACTGGAGGAAAAGATAGAGGCCTATAATTTTCCTCAGGGCGTTGCCGCCCAGATGTACAGGGCAGTAGCTGCCAACCAGCCGGGGGTGATTACAAAAACCGGTCTGCATACTTTTATTGATCCGCGTATAGAAGGCGGGCGCATGAACAAAAGGACTACAGAAGACCTGATAAAAGTCATAGAGCTGAATGGGGAAGAATGGTTGTGGTATCCTGCAATAAAGTTTGAACTGGGACTTGTCCGCGGTACGACTGCAGACTGTAACGGCAATATAACATGCGGGGAAGAGGCGGCGCTGTTGGATGGATGTTCTTTGGCGCAGGCAGTGCACAATTGTGGCGGTACAGTGATTGCACAGGTTAAGTATCTGTCTGAACAGAAAGCCCATCCCAAGTCCGTAACGATTCCGGGAATCTATATAGACTATATTGTTGTGGATTCAGAGCAGAAGCAGACATGTGAAACAGATTACTCTCCTGTTCTGGCGGGGGACCTAAAAAGCCCATTAGACAGCGTGCCCAGAATGGATATGGGGCCCCGAAAAATTATAGCCCGCCGGGCGGCAAAGGAACTTCCCGAAGGTGAGTCAGTCATCAATCTGGGAGTGGGTATGCCTGATGGGATCGCATCAGTTGCTGCGGAGGATGGATATCTGGAGAGACTTCATCTGACAGTGGAATCCGGGCTGATCGGAGGAATGCCTATGCCGGGAATTATTTTCGGAACTTCCCGCAATCCGGATGCCATGATTGATATGGCTTTCCCGTTCGATTTTTTATGACGGAGGCGGTTTGGACGTTTGCTTTCTGGGAATGGCACAGGCGGACAGAACCGGCAGCGTAAATTCTTCAAAAACCGGCAGAATGCTGACTGGCTGCGGTGGTGCAATTAATATCTCTCAGAATGCAAGAAAAGTGGTGTTTTGCGGGACTTTTACTGCAAAGGGTCTGGAAGCGGAGGTCATTGGGGGCAGACTGAAGATTGATCGGGAAGGGGAGATCAGGAAGTTTGTACCTTACGTGGACCAGATTACATTCAGTGGAAAATACGCGGATAGTGTGAAACAGCCGGTGATGTACATAACGGAGCGGGCAGTTTTTGAACTGCAAAATGGTGTTATGACGCTGACGGAGATAGCGCCGGGGATTGATCTGGAGCGGGATATTCTTCAACAAATGGATTTTGTTCCGCGGATTTCGGAAAACCTGTGTTTGATGGAGGAAGATTGTATTATAAAATGATAAAAGGACATATGAATTTTTTTGATGCTCTTTTCAAGATGTAATACATATGGTGAATTTATGTAGAAATTTGTAAAAAATATACAAAAAACTAAGCGTATATTTGACTATAAATGCGATTGACGTTAAAATATTAGATGTGATATCATTTAAACACCGGATGAATTTGGATAAAATCAAAGTAAATTTATCTGATGAAATTATCAGGAGATAGCACCGCGGGCTATCTGTAAATCGAAAAGAAAAGGAGAAATTGTAAATATGAAGGCAGGAAGGATTTTAGCAGCATTCGCATTATGTACAGCTGTGATAGCTTCCATGAGCGGATGCAGTATTGCGGGAAACGGGAAAAAAATCATTCATATCTCAAACGGACAGCCAATGTCGCATCCGGTTAATATTGGGCTGCAGGCATTTAAGGAACATGTGGAGGAGAAGCTGGGGGATAAGTATGAAGTCAAAATTTATCCAAATGAACTGTTAGGCTCAACATCGAAAGCAATCGAGCTGGTCCAGACAGGTGCGATTGAGTATGTGGTGGCTAATACAAGTAACCTGGAGACGTTTGACAATATATACCAGATATTCAGCCTTCCGTACCTGTTCCATGGACAAGAGGGGTTCAAGACAGTTGTGCAGGATGACGCGTTCATGAATGGCATATATGAATCAACAGACAGGGCAGGATTCCGGGCTGTGACATGGTACGATTTGGGAGTCAGAAATCTTTATACAAGAAAGCCGATCCATTCCCCCGAGGATTTAAAAGGAATGAAGATTCGCGTTCAGCCAAGTCCCACAAATGTCAGCATGATTGAGTTAATGGGAGCTGCGGCAGTGCCTATGAGTTACAGTGAGGTATATTCAGCGCTGCAGCAGGGCGTCATTGACGGCGCTGAAAACAGTGAAATGGCATTGACCACCATGAAACATGGGGAAGTCGCGCAGTATTATACATATAACCAGCATCAGATTATGCCCGATCTATTGGTATGTAATTTGAAGTTTTTAAATGGCCTTTCACCGGAAGAGCGGAAAGTTTTTGATGAGGCCGCAAAAATCAGTACAGAGGTAGAGGTGCAGGCATGGGCTGAACAGATTGAGGTTGCGAAGCAGCAGTCAGAAGAGATGGGAGTGGAGTTCATCGATGTAGATGTTGAGGCGTTCCGTCAGGCTGTGCTGCCGCTTCACGAACAAATCCTGGAATCCAATCAAAAACTGCAGCCGATTTACGAGGAAATCCAGACAATCCAGGAAGGAGTGGCTGATAATGGGGAAGGAGAGACGCAGCATGAATAAAATCCGTAATATCATGGATAAAATTTTGAGCACTATGTGTTCAGTTATGTTCAGTTTTATGACAATCCTGGCTGTATATCAGGTGGTGACCCGATATGTATTTAATAATCCCAGTTCCTTTTCAGAGGAACTTCTGACCTATAGTTTTGCGTGGATGGCTATGTTCGCAGCAACGCTGGCGTTCGGAGAGAGGGACCATTTAAAACTTGATTTTTTCGCAAATAAAATAAAAGGGAAGAAAGCGGTGGTTCTGGCCATAGCAACGGAATGCATCATTTTTGTGTTTACGATATTGGTGTTGATTTATGGTGGTATTGCACTTACAAAGCTTACCATGACACAGCTGACAGCATCCCTGGCGATTCCTATGGGATATGTATACTGCATTATGCCTGTCAGCGGTGTACTCACAAGTATTTATTGTATTCTAAATATTTCAGATTTGTACAGCAAACTGAAGGGACAGGAAAATCTCAGTAATAACACAGAGGAAAGGAAATAGCTGATATGAGTACAATCTTATTAACAGGACTGATTATAGCAGTGGTATTGGTTGGAATGCTTTTGGCAGGTATTCCGATTGCCATTTCGTTGGGAGTGTCATCCATACTGGCAATTCTGCCAACACTTGATTTTGAAGCGGCTGTGCTGACAGCAACACAGCGTATTTTTTCAGGAATCTCCATCTTCACACTTTTGGCCATACCGTTTTTTATCCTTGCAGGAAATATTATGAATAAAGGCGGTATTGCCATTCGTCTGATCAATTTTGCAAAGGTTCTCACCGGGCGCGTGCCGGGTTCTCTTGCCCATACAAACGCAGTCGCCAATATGCTCTTTGGGGCAATATCAGGTTCGGGAGTTGCGTCAGCTTCCGCAATGGGAACGATCATAGGCCCCATTGAAAAGGAAGAAGGCTATGATGAAAATTTTTCGGCAGCAGTAAACATTGCAACAGCGCCTACCGGCCTTCTGATTCCGCCGAGTAATGTCTTGATCACATATTCACTGGTAAGCGGGGGTACTTCTGTGGCAGCTCTTTTTATGGGAGGCTATATTCCGGGGATTTTATGGGGGCTTTCCTGTATGGTTGTGGCCTATTTCTATGCAAAAAAACGCAGATACAGAACCTCAGAGAGAGTAAGTCTGAAAGAGGCCCTGAAAGTTGCTCTTCAGGCCCTGCCAAGCCTGATGTTGATTATTATCGTCATCGGCGGAATTATCACAGGTATTTTTACTGCAACGGAAGGGTCAGCGATTGCGGGGGCATACAGCCTGATTCTTTCCCTGTTTATATATAAAACCATTACTTTAAAGGAACTTTGGAAGATACTGGCTGAGAGTGCTAAGATGACAGGAACGATAATTTTCCTGTGCGGTACCTCCAATATTATGGGATGGGTGCTGTCATTTACCGGGATTCCGGAAGCCATATCATCAGCACTCCTCGGAATCAGCAGTAACCCGGTTATTATCCTTTTGATCATCAATGTTTTTCTGTTATTCGTTGGTACATTTATGGATATTATCCCTGCAATCATGATTTTTACACCGATTTTCCTTCCGATTTGTCAGTCTTTCGGAATGACTTCCCTGCATTTTGGAATTATGATGACTTATAACTTATGCATCGGATGTATTACACCACCGGTAGGAAATATTTTGTTTGTTGGTGTCAAGGTGGCAAAATTGAAATTGGAAACAGTCATTAAACCATTGCTGACATATTATGTGGCGATTTTTGCAGTATTGATGCTTGTTACTTTTGTTCCGGCTATGTCTACCTGGCTGCCGGGATTATTGGGATATTAAGGAAAGGAAGATAAAAATGGCTAAGATTATCAGTGCAGAAGAAGCTGTAAATTTAATTCAAAGTAATCAGACAGTGGCGATTCTCGGTTCAGGAGGATGTGTATGTGAGCCTTCACTGGTCCTTACAAAGCTGGGAGAACGCTACCAGGCAGAAGGACAGCCCCAAAACCTGACGCTCTACCATGCGAACGGAATTGGAGACAAGGATTCTCTGGGAACAGACGCTCTGGCTTACGAAGGCCTGGTGAAACGTGATATCGCCGGACATTGGGGGATGGCTCCGAAAATGGCCCAGCTTGCTCAGGAGGAAAAGATAGAAGCTTATAATTTTCCTCAGGGAGTGCTTTCCCAGATGTATCAGGCAGTTGCGGGAAACAAACCGGGAGTGATCACCAAGATTGGTCTGCATACCTTTATTGATCCTCGTGTGGAAGGCGGCAGGATGAACCGGAGCGCAAAAGAAGACCTGGTTCAGGTAATAGAACTGAATGGGGAGGAATGGCTGTTCTATCCTTCTATGAAATTTGATGTGGGATTGGTACGGGGTACTGCTGCTGACTGTAACGGTAATATTACCTATGAGGAGGAAGCGGCTATTCTGGATGGAATGGCACTGGCTCAGGCAGCCCACAACAGCGGAGGTATTGTCATTGCACAGGTAAAATATCTCTCCGAACAGAAAGCACATCCGAAAGATGTGGTGATTCCGGGCATCTATGTGGACTATATTGTAGTGGATCCGGAACAGAAGCAGACTTGTGAACGTGTCTATGATCCTGCATTGGCAGGCAATATAAGAATTCCATTTGACCATGTCCCGGATATGGAAATGGGACCTCGGAAAATTGTAGCCAGACGTGCCGCAAAAGAACTGCCGAAAGGAGAGGCGGTAGTTAATCTGGGAGTCGGTATGCCGGATGGTGTGGCAGCCGTGGCAAGGGAAGAGGGATATCTGGATTCCCTGCACTTTACAGTGGAACAGGGGATCATTGGAGGTATGCCTATGCCGGGAATTATCTTTGGCGTATCACACAATGCAGACGCAATGGTGGACCAGACTGCCCAGTTTAATTTCTATGATGGGGGTGGGCTGGACGTATGTTTCCTCGGCATGGCCCAGACAGATAAAAAAGGCAATGTGAATTCTTCAAAAACAGGCAGACTGCTGGCAGGCTGCGGTGGAGCTATCAATATTTCCCAGGGGGCAAAGAAGGTGGTATTCTGTGGAACATTTACAGCAAAAGGACTGAAGGAATCTGTAAAAGACGGGAAACTGGTAATTGAGCAGGAAGGGCAGATCTGTAAGTTTGTAGAAGAAGTAGACCAGATTACATTCAGCGGAGAGTATGCCAAAAGTATAGATCAGCCGGTACTGTATGTTACAGAAAGAGCTGTATTTGAACTCAGAGATGGGAAGGTTGTTTTGACAGAAATCGCCCCTGGTATTGATTTGGATAAGGATATATTGGCACATATGAATTTTGAGCCGGAGATTTCTGAGAATCTGTCTGTAATGGATGAGAATATTTTTAATGCATAGAATGCGGAAAGGAAAAAAGATATGGCAACGTTAATTCAGTATGAAAAAAAAGGATTGATTGGTTATATTACAATTATGGAGGAGATTGAAAGGCATCCTTGCACTCTGGACTGGGATTCCCTTAAAATGTTGGAGAATACTGTCGAAGAGATAGAAAAAGACCAGGAACTGCGTGCAGTTGTGCTGCAGAGTGCATCTCCGAAATCTTTTGTTGTAGGTGCAAACATAAATGTGCTGAAAACAATGAATGAGGAAAATATTCAGGACTGGGTAAAGAACGGACATCGGATTTTTAACCGCCTGCAGTCCCTTCCGGTCCCGGTCATCGCCAAGGTAGAGAGATACGCTCTGGGCGGAGGCCTGGAACTGGCAATGTCCTGTGACATGATCATCGCATCAGAAGAAGCCAGATTCGCACAGCCGGAGGCAAGTCTCGGTGTGATGCCGGGATGGGGAGGCAGCTACCGGCTTCCAAAATTGATTGGGCCGAACCGAGCGAAAGAGATGTTTTTCACAGGTGAACAGATTAGTGCAAAACAGGCATATGAGTGGGGGCTGGTCAATCATGTATATCCGGCAGACGAGCTGGAAGAAGGGCTGAATTCTATTCTTGAAGGTATTTTGAAAAATGACAGGAAAGTTTTACAGCTGACGAAAGAGATAGTCAATTCTCATAATCTGCGTGAAGTAAACCAGAGTGCTTATGAGGAAGCCGCCACATCAGCAGTAGTCATGTCCTCGCCTTCAACACTTGGAAGACTCAAAGCTTTTTTCGACTCACGGAAGAAAAAATAGATGATTGACGATTAAGAGTGCGCAAGGTTATAATTAAAACCAGATAAAAAACAGGAGTGTGACCTTATGAAGAAAAGTGCCAGCGACCAGGTAGTAGAATATATTCAAAGCAGGATTCAGGCTGGAATCTGGACTCAGGGAATGAAGATTTCCACAGAGACACAGCTTCAGCAGGAGACGGGTTTTGGGAAAGCCACTGTTCGGGAAGCGGTTGAAAAGCTGGTTGCCATGGGAATCCTGAAAAAACGTCAGGGTGACGGAACCTATGTGGAAGAATACGATGCAGGTTCTTTGCTCAATCAGTTAAAACCAGAGATGATGCTGAATCAGCATGATATTATTACTATCCTGGAATTCCGGGAGATTGTGGAACCTGCCTGTGTGAGCATGTTTATAGAGCATTGCGATGAGAAGCAGATGGAGAAACTGACGGAATTGCTGGAAACCATGCGGGAGCATCAGTTAGATCAGAATAATGCAGTATTTTATGAAGCAGACCGGGATTTTCATATGGAGATTGCCAAAGGAACGGGGAATTCGATTCTGATTCGTGTGATGGAGATTCTAAATGAAGAAAATACGAAGTATCACTATACGGCAAACAAGACAATCGGAGCCAAGAGCGGTGTAGAAGAACATGAATGGGTATTGAATGCAATACGGAAAAAGGATGCTGAGCTGGCTGGCCTGCTTATGAAACGGCATATCCAAAGGTCAAAACGGGATATGCAGAAATACTTGGAAAAATGATGAGGTAACGGTTCAAAAGTGACTCCTTTTTGGTAAGGATTAAGATATTATAATTCTTATCAAAAAGGAGTATTTTTATGTTTTTTTTACTTTCTATATTCTCTGGGAGAAACCCCATAATATTCCCGAAACAATTTTGTGAAATACGATACGTCTTTTTGTCCGCAGCACTCTGCGATATGTGCAACCGGAAGAGACGTGTTTTTCAAGAGTTCCGCGGCGTGTCTGAGCTGGCATTCATGAAGGCATCTTGTGAAGCCTTTTCCGGTCGTTCTTTTAAAAAGGGAACTCAGGTATTGTCTGGATACAAAATGTTTTTCAGCCACATAGGAGAGAGAGGGATTGTCTGCGTAGTGCTGTTCCAAATATAAAAGGCAGTTCTGAATCAGCGCAGGGTAATTTTTAAAAGAAAATTTCCGGACAGCTTCGCAGTATCCCCGGATCATCTGTTCAGGTATTGCTTCCAGCTCTGCCGGGGAAGCCGACGCCACACGGATAGCGAAATTGGAAGAGATGGAGTCTATATATACAGGATGAACGCCACCCTTTTCAATCGCTTTGCGGCACAGTACGTTTAGGATGATGTAACGTCTGCGCAGGTTTTCCACAGGGTCGCCCGGACGAGGGGCAAATGTCAGATTGTTTTGCTGGGAATATGCAGACAGGGCTTCCTGTGCATTGCCGGAAGAGATGGCATCCATCATCAGGTTCTCCAGGCGATAGAAGCTTTCAACCGTATCGGCCACCTTGGAAGAGAGAAGTGACGGCTCTGTAAAATCTTGCTTTTCGTAAGAAAGGGCATTGCCGGAAAGTTCTGAAAGTATGAGTTCTCTGCCAAAAATACCGGAATATACAGCCATAATTGTCTGTTCAAAAATATGGATGTCCTGTTTCACGGGAAGCTGGTCATAAAATTTTATAAGCTCAGGCGTAAGCAATCTGGAAAGGCTGTTTTCCTCAATAATATCCAGGATATGTTTTTCCGAGATCCTGTTATCGAGTACAGGGCCGATACAAAAGAAAAGTGTACCGTCATCATATGGATAATCTGTTTTATAAAAGTAGTAATACATTTCAAATGAATCCTTGATTTTCAGAAGATGCGTGGAGGAGACGTGCTTACGGAACACTTCTTGAAATTTAACATACGCTTTGGCAGAAATAAACCTTTTTCTGAATTCACAGTCAATTTGAGAAAGATTTTTGTTGTTATTGCCAAAATCAGAGCAATTCACACCAAGAAATCGGATGACCTGCCGATAAGTATATATATCTCTTTTCAAACTCTGATCCCCCTTGTTTTTTTTTATTATAAGATGATATTATAAAAATGTAAATAAAAAATATAAAAATATTAATATGCGGATACTTATTAAAACTATATTAAAAAAACTGAAGAACCATCCCTGTTTTATGTAGAATTTCCAAATGCTAGAATCTTTCTAAAGGAAAGAAAAGGAGAAATGCTTATGCGTGAAGTCAAACTATGGAACGAAAACTGGAAGTTTCGGAAGATGGACTGGGATGAGGCAGACTGCGGTGCTGTACTTCAGGGAGCTGAAGATATCTCACTGCCCCACACGTGGTATAGGGACGGCGAATATTATCAAGGTGACGCCGTATACCAGAAGATATTCCGTATGAGACCGGAAAAAGACAGACATGTGTTTTTACTTTTTGAAGGAGTGGAAAAGATATGCCGGGTTCTGGTCAATGGCCATTTGACAGGCAGCCACAAAGGTGGGTACAGCAGTTTTGCAGTAGAAATCGGAATGTATTTGAATCCGGATGCGGATAATATCCTGACCGTACTCGTCAATAATGAAAAAGGAGATACTGTGAATCCGATTTCCGGCGATTTTGCAGTTTTTGGAGGAATCTGCCGTTCCGTAAAGATGATCATAACAGAACACGAGCACTTTGATATTATGTATTATGGTACAAAGGGTATCATTCTCAGAACAGAGTTAAAGGATACTGCCGGAGTTCTGAGATTACAGCCGCATATCTGCGGTTGTGGGAGCAAAAAGCCTGTAGTCCGATATCAGGTTTTTGATATGGGCGGTATGAGAATAGCCGAAAAAACAGTCTGTGGAGAGACGGAGACAATAATTCCCATTCCTTCGCCACACCTTTGGAATGGGAAAGAAGATCCCTATCTGTACAAGGTATCCGCTCAGCTTGTCGTTGGGGGTGAGATAAGGGATGAGGTGACTCTCCATACCGGATTCCGGGCAGTGGAACTGGATGCGCAGACAGGATTTTATTTGAATGGAAAACATATGAAGCTGAACGGAGTTGCAAAACACCAGGATACAGCAGAAGTATTCTCCGCCGCTTCCAAAGAAAATTGGGACACAGATTTCCGCCTGATTATGGAAATTGGAGCAAATGCCCTAAGACTTTCCCATTACCAGCACCCACAGGAAGTTTATGACCTGTGCGACAGAAACGGCCTTATTGTGTGGGCTGAGATTCCCATGCTGAAAATGAGCATGGACAAAGAACTGCTGGAAAACGCAGATCAGCAGCTTCGGGAGTTGATCTTACAGAATATACATCATCCATCTATCTGTTTCTGGGGGATCCAAAATGAAATCGCAATCTTTGGTGAAGACGAGGAGATGTATCCCGAAGTTGAAAGGCTGAACCAGGCTGCAAAGAGACTGGACGATGGAAGGATTACCGTATGCGCGAATCTGAATACCGTCAAAAGCGACAGCAGACTGAACCGTATCACAGATGCCGTGGGGTATAATCTATATTACGGATGGTATTATGGAGAGTTGGAAGATTACGATATATCTGCAGAAGAATTTCACCGGGTAAATCCAGATGTTCCACTTGGATTGTCAGAATACGGAGTCGACTGTAATCTCAGTTTCCACAGCAGCAATCCCGTCAGAAAAGACTATTCTGAAGAATATCAGATGCTGTACCACGAAACAGTGTATCCTATTATCAGAGATAAACAGTATATCTGGGGCAGTTTTGTATGGAATATGTTTGATTTCACCAGCCCTGTGCGTGATGAGGGCGGAATTAAATACAGAAATAATAAAGGTCTGGTCACTTATGACAGGCAGATAAGAAAGGACGCCTTCTATTATTACAAAGCGCAGTGGTCAGAAGAGCCCTTCGTACATATTACGGGGAAAAGATTTCGCAAAAGGAAACAGTATGTTATTGATATCAAAGTATATTCAAACTTAAAGGAAGTTAAACTCAGCGTGAACGGGAAAGAATACAGCGTCAGTTCAGGCAGCGGCATTTTTCTTTTCCAATCCGTAGAGCTGAAAGACGGTGAAAATAGAGTGACCGCCTCAGCAGGGAATATCACAGACCGGGCAGTATTCCTGCGCACAGATGAAGACACACCAGAATATGTGTTTGTAGATCCATATCCCGGCCTAAATGTAAAAAACTGGTATGAAGATGAGCTCGAGAAAGAAAAACTGTTTCCGCAGGATGCATATTCCATCCTGGATACGATCAATGATCTGATGAAATGCGGGCAGGTTATGTCAGTGATCGATAAGAAATACCGACAGGTCGGAACTTATATGCGCGGCACAATCGGCAGTTTTACACTTGAACAGATGTGTGTCCATGCTAAGACTCTGGTGGAAGCGGATGAACTCAAAACACTTAACAATAGACTGATTCAGATAAAAAAAAGAACAAACTCGATAGATTAGGAGAAAATTATGAGAAACGAAATGAAAAAATTCGGTATAAAAGATCAGGTGGGTTATCTGTTTGGTGATCTTGGCGGAAGCATGATCAACCTTTATATCTCAGCATATATTCTGACATTTTGTACATATGTATTGGGAATTTCGCCGGGGTGGATGGCAGGATTATTCCTATTCGCAAAAATATGGGATGCTGTGAATGATCCGATTATAGGATCTTTTCCTGACCGGTTCAGGATCGGCAGAACCGGAGACAAGTTTAAACCATATATCAAGATAGCAATGCTCCCGCTGGCCGTATCCTGTTTAATGATCTTTGCAGATATATCTACTTTTTCATATCTGATGAAACATGCATGGATTGCTGTGTGGTACATTATCTACGGAATGAGTTACACAGGCACCTCTATGCCTTACGGTGCAATGGCTTCTGTCATTACCCACGATCCGGTAGAACGCACAAAACTTTCACGGGCAAGAAGTATTGGCGGAACAGCAATGGGACTTTTCTTCATGCCGCTTGTTCCCATGTTTATCTGGAAGGAAGACCAAAGTGTAAACCCAGGAGGCTTTTTTATCCTGGCGGTTGCCGCGGCCGTACTGAGTATATGTTTTTATCTCATTATGTTAAAATGTACCACTGAACGCTACAGTCAGGTTGAAAAAAGCATACAAGAAAATGTAAATGAACCTCAAAATACAGATAAAACTGAGTACAAATTTTTGGATGTTATCAAAGGAGCGGCTCATAACAGACCACTGATTGGTCTTATGATAGCATCTCTCGGAGCGGCTCTTGCCTCAAATGCGACTATCACATTATCTACTTATGTATTTAAAGAATATTATAATGCGCCAAAGGTAATGTCCGTAAGTTCAATTATCAATATCCCGATTATGCTTCTTTGTTTTGCTCTGGTGCCAAAGATTGCAGAGATTATTGGGAAGAGGAAGCTTATTGTCATTGGATGTATTTACAATGCGGTTGTTTCGTTCCTGCTTTTCTTATTTCCGATTGCCAATCCTTACGTCTATCTTGTGCTGAGCACACTTGGCAATGCTGGTCAGACTGTTTATATGATGCTGACATGGGCCATGGTGACAGAGGCTATCGACTGGCAGGTCTTTAAGACTGGCATGAAATGTGATGGTACTGTGTATGCCATCTATACCTTCAGCAAAAAGGTGGGGGATTCCATTGGGGCAAGCGGTATTACGGCGTTTCTGGCTGCGGTAGGATTTGTCTCAGGAGTTTCCGCTCAGGCAGCGGGAGTTGGGGACGGAATCCGCACGCTTGCAACACTTACCCCGGTGGCTGCATGTATCATAGAAATTATAAGCGTGGGACTGATCTATAATCTGAAC